>MPLU02259088.1_pt1 | contig 41915 bp, 31 predicted proteins | sample 1617381 | NCBI WGS metagenome assembly MPLU02 (sample SAMN05944801, study PRJNA350692) | marine metagenome | biome: marine; feature: ODZ; material: water; isolation source: 90 m water sample filtered on 0.2 um supor filter | place: Pacific Ocean | collected 2012-04-08 | depth 90m m
AGCAATGCATCCTGGGGTGTGACCAGGCCATCCCCGTTGATATCTGCGGGATTAATGGAATTATGCCAGACGAACTGGGCTTTCACGTTGACCTTGACCGTGGCCACGTTACTGACATCGTTGCCGTCATTGAGCTGGTAGGTAAAGCTGTCGGTCTGGTTGAAGTTGAAATTTGGAATGTAGACCAGGGAACCGTTCGCATTAAGTGTCAGGATGCCATGTCCTGGTTCACTGATTGTAACGACCTGCAGAGTGTCATTTTCCACGTCGTAATCGTTGACCAGGACCCCGGGTGCCACGACGTTCAAGGATTGATTTTCATCGACCTCGTAGGTGTCATCCACGGCGACCGGAGCGTCGTTGACGTTGGTAACTGTGATCGGGAGTGTTTCTGTATCGGCCAGTGGCTCACCATCACCGGTGTTACCCAGGTCATTGACATAGAGGGCCAAAAATTCCGATCCGAAGTAATCCTGTTGTCCCTGGTAGGTGAGGCCATCGAGAGCGGCATTGATCATGGCTGCGCTACCGGTCATGGTGATCAACGTGTCTGCGATACCATCACCGGTTTGCAGGGTCAGCCCGGTGGTCTGGGCGAGCGTCAGGTTGCCATGCAGAACCGAGATCATGACTTGGAGTGGATCGTCCATGGCATCAGGATCGGTTACCGACAATCCCTGGATAGCCAGGTTGGTTTCTTCTGCGGTGACCTGGGCAGTTGGCAGGCTCCAGGCGGGGGCCTGGTTCGGCTTCTGGTTGCCAAGGTCGACATCCTCGATCGTTTGATTTGCCTGGACTTCACGTGTCTCGTGGTAGGCATAGTCGAGGTCATCCACGAAGAGATCGATCCCTGGTTGGCTGTAGTTTCCGTCGTTGAGGGCAGGACGATAGAGTCCGAAGGCATCGAACGGGATGTCTTGTAGCGCCGCTCGCTGAACCGCGGTCAGATGGATCTGTTGTTGTTGTCCTCCCAGCGTACCGGTGACTAATCCGCTGCCATGATCACCCCCATCTGGATCGTAACTGAAGGTAAAGTCCAGGTTCGTATCTGCAGTGATGGTTGTTGCCGGGCTGTCCAGTCTTCCCACTCCGCCCTGGTAGCCGAGCGTAGTATGCCAGAGGCTGAGGTACCACTGGTTCTCGTTGAAGGAGAAACCGACCAGGGTCACGTTTTGGCTGGCTCCGTCGGGTCCGTCCTGGCTGCTATTGAAAAATCCCAGGTAACCGCGATCGCCCAGTGATCCGTTAGGATTCTGGATCTCGATTTTTCCAGAGGCCTGCAGGTGATCATCGACGGTGATGGAACGCAGGAGGTTTGTATCGGCGTAGTAACTGGCCTGTTCTGCGGGGTGTCCTTTCCAGGAAACGCGCGCTTCTCCGGTGGTGCCACCGGCATGACCGGTATTGGAGAACCCGATGACCTGGTTTAGCCCGGCAGGATTATTCGTAGTCCAGCCATTTTCCGCGGTCTCGGCCTGTCCGACGAAGGCCTCGTTGTTCAGTTCCACGGGATGCGAGGTGGCGATCCATTCCGCAGGAACGACCTGGGCCACCGTGTAGGCTCCCGGCAGCAGGCCCGTGAACTGGTAGAAGCCGGTTTCATCGGCCGTGGTCTCCGCATCGTCGGCTGACGTGACGGTGCTGGGTTCGCCAGCGTCAAGCTGATTATTGTGATTGGTGTCGAGGAAAACCGTGCGGCCTGCCAGCCCGGGTTCCCCGCTATCGTGGGTGCTGTTTCCATTGTGATCGTGGAACAACGTGCCCTGGATTTCCCCGGGCCGGGTATCACCCATTAATTGCACCAGGTCACTGGTGGTGCCGTCGGTACCTCCTGCTAACAACAGGCTACCGTCGTCCAGGATCAGGATATCACGAGCGACGTCATCTCCATCGATGGGAATGGTTAGGATTCCATCTTCGTCAAACGTGTTGTCCAGTGTTCCATCCTGCTGGTAGCGTACGATGGAAAAATCCTGATCGCTGCCATTGTCTGCCTGGCCGACGGCCAATAATCTGCCGTCGGGCTGCAGGATCACGCGGTGGATCTGCGAGTTGTTGGAGCCGACGGCCGTGTACACTTTGCCCAGCGTGCCGAAGGACGTATCGAGTGCTCCATCAGATTGGAAGCGTGCCATGGCAAGGTGGTCGTTAGCCTGCCCAGCCAAGAGGATGCGACCGTCCGGATAGATCAGCAGGTCATTGACAGTTTCCTGGTTGCCCATGTCGGTGGCCAGCGTACTGGTAATGTGTCCGTGGTAATCCAGTTCGAGCAAGACGAAGCTTTCCTGCAGGACCGTGGTTGCCAGCAAGATACGGCCATCGTCAAAGATTGCCAGGTCAGAGGCCATAGCCTGGTCATTGAGAGTGATCCCTACCTGCCCATCGTCGTCGAACTGGATATCCGGTTCCCCGTTGACGGTCAGTTGAGTGACGATGATGCCAGATGGATCCATGCCACTACCAGCGATGACAATTTTCCCGTTCGCTTGCAGGCCGACCGCCATGGCTTGTTCGCTGGAATCCTGGGTGTCCCAGTCGAGCGTGAAGATACCATTGGTGGCAAAGGAGCTGTCGAGGGATCCATTGTCCTGGTACCGGGCCACGAGCATCTGTGAGTCAGCCGTGTTCGTGGCGGTGGTTCCCACGACCACGATCTTGCCATCAGGCTGCAGGAGCAGGTCATTGCCCTGACCGTGATTGGCCTGGTTCGTGGTGACGATGCCACCGCTGCCAAAGCTGGTATCCAGTGATCCATCGGAGTGCAGGCGGGCCAGTGCGAACTGGTTGTCTTTTTCACCGGCGGCCAGTAACCGACCCTGCTCATCGGCAATGATGCGATTGATGTGAATGTCGTTGCGTGTGAAGGAGCCGGTCTCATGAAAGCGGTTGTCCAGCGTCGCGGGATAAGTGACCCAGCCAGGAGGATCGCTCCAGTTGTTAGCCGGTTCGACCGTGATGTTTACCGTGTCGGTATCACTTTGGATGCCGATACCGGGCAAGGGCATCAGGTCAATGGTATGCAGTGTAATGGAGGCGTCGCCGGAGTAATCCATATCGGGTTGGAAGACCAGCCATTCCAGTGCCAGGTTGATTTCATCGACCGTGCCTCGGATCGTGAAAGTCTGGTCATCGATACCATCACCATGGTCGAAATTGGGACTGTGCCCACTGCCAATGCCGGGGAGACTGATTTGCCCATGGAGAGAGGTGAGGGTAGCCTTGACCTGCCGGATTGAGGATTCCTCGCTGTTCACGGAAAAGGAATTATTACGAAACTCGGTAAAAGCCAGGGGTGCTTCGAAGTGCGTGACCTGGCTCCCGGGTACAACGTTGGTAATGTCCATCTCGCCGGTCAGCAGGCGGCGATCTTCGAGTGTCTCGAGCAGTAGGCGTCGTCGTCGCTCAGCATGTTGCGAGCGCGCGTACAGGCGTGCACGTCCCGACATGGTTGTCGAACGTGGCAGCCGCCGAAATCGTGTTGCGAAGCGATTCATGCTGTTTCTACAGGGCAACTTTGCGAAATAAATAAGGTATGAATCCGTTCCCTCCCGCCCGAAGTTGGGCAGGAGGCGAAAGATGGAGATACAGTTCCCCATTCGCCAAGCTAATCCAGGCTGAAAATGCTGGCAACAAAATTGCGTGTTTTGACTGGAATTGCACGAATAAAGGGTCAAAAACCCTCGATTTGTACTACCTGTGCCGGCCTGGATAAGGTCCCGAGGTGGCCGGATGCGAAGGTCCCGTGGGGACGCTACTGGTCGTCGGGATCGAGATCGATCTCGGGGGCAGCCGGTGGTTCCTGGACGACTTCTTCAAGCCGTTCAACCCGTTGCTTTAGTTCTTCGAACTGTTGGTGCCCGTCAATCACGACTTCATCCAGGTCCTGGACCGTTTTCTCCAGGTGAGTGAAGAGTGATTCCAGCTGGTTGGCACGTTGCAGGAAGTCCGAGTTAGGAGCTGATTCAGTCATCGTATGGTCGCGGGTTAGACACCGACAGGAAGTTAGCTGGACGTCGTGAAATCGTGGGTGTTCGTATAGCCAATATCCGTAAAAGCGACAAGAGCAGTTAAGTTAGGATGATTTCTGAATTCAGTGGACCAGCGTGGTCCGTTGACGCTGGGTAACGTGAGCCGTTAAACTGGGAAAACTCGAGAAAAGTTTGTTTCTAGTCCAGGTGGACAGGGTCCTTTGGTGACCGCTTTGATGGGTCTGGTGCTGGTTTCGTCAGGAACCAGTGACAGGGTTAATGATCTGACGAGATGGAAGTTTAGGTATGTCTACAACCGTGAAAGAAATTGAACAGTTAGCAATCAACACGATTCGTACGTTATCGATGGATGCTGTCCAGCAGGCCAACAGTGGCCATCCAGGGACGCCGATGGCACTGGCACCAGTCACCTACGTGTTGTGGAACGAGTTCTTGAAATATGATCCCAAGCATCCTCATTGGCCGGCACGCGATCGTTTCGTCCTGTCGTGTGGTCATGCGTCGATGTTGTTGTACTCGATGTTACACCTGGCTGGTGTCGAGGGTGTTGATGAGGCGGGTGAGACAACTGGCGAGTTGTCGATTTCGCTGGACAACATTCGGAATTTTCGCCAGTTGGATAGTCCCTGTGCGGGGCATCCGGAATATGGCGAAGCAGCGGGTATCGAGATGACAACGGGCCCACTGGGCCAGGGTGTTGGAACCAGCGTCGGCATGGCGATTGCCTCTCGTTGGTTGTCAGCCCGTTACGGCCAGCCTGGAATGGACTTGTGCGCCGCGGATACCTACGTGCTCTGTAGTGATGGGGACATCATGGAAGGGATTGGCTGTGAAGCCGCTTCCTTGGCAGGTCATCTCAAGTTGTCGAACCTGTGCTGGATTTATGATGATAACCGGATCACGATCGAGGGGGAAACGGACCTGGCATTCAGTGAGCAGGTTGCCACGCGTTTCGAAGGATTGGGCTGGAAAACGGTCGAGGTGGAGGATGCGAATGATCTGGTAGCCATTCGCCAGGCGTTGCAGACCTTCCAGGAGACAGATGATCGGCCCACGTTGGTCATCCTGCGCAGCATTATCGGCTATGGATCTCCGAACAAGGCGGATAGTCACAGTGCTCATGGAGCACCGCTGGGAGAAGACGAGGTACGCTTGACCAAGGAAGCCTATGGCTGGCCGGCCGATGCCTCATTCCTGGTACCGGACGAGGTGCCGGCGCATTTTGCAGAGGGAGTGGGTGCCCGCGGTGCCGCAGCTTATGCCCAGTGGCAAGAACAATTAAATCAATACCGAGAGGGTCACGCGGAGCAGCTTCAGCAACTGGAGGACATCTGGTCCAATCGATTGCCGGCAGGCTGGGAAGAGACGGTTCCGGTATTCGATCCGGATGAAAAGGGGATGGCCACGCGTGTTTCGTCGGGTCACGTGCTCAATGGTGTCGCAGAAGGGTTACCCTGGCTGCTGGGAGGGTCCGCGGACCTGGCTCCATCGACCATGACCCTGTTGAACGCGGATGGCATGGGCGAGTTCTCGGCGGCGGATCCCGCGGGGCGTAATTTCCATTTCGGTATTCGTGAACATGGCATGGCCGCGCTCGCCAACGGGCTCGCCCTTGGTGGCTTGCGTTCCTACGTGGCAACGTTTTTTGTTTTCACGGATTACCTGCGTCCGTCCTTACGGCTTAGTAGCCTGATGGGCCTGCCTGTTCTCTACGTGATGACTCACGATTCTATCGGGTTGGGAGAAGATGGGCCGACACATCAACCGGTTGAGCACCTGGCGGCCTGTCGTGCGATTCCGGGAGTCCAGGTCATGCGACCGGCCGATGCCAACGAGGTTGCGGAGGCTTACCGTGTTGCCATCGGTGCTGGAGGTCCCACGGTCTTTGTCCTGACTCGGCAGGGTTTGCCCACGCTCGATCGCGCTGATTACGGCGCGGCATCCGGCGTCGGCCGCGGTGGTTACGTGTTAAGAGACAGTGGTGAAGGAGACCCGCAAGTCATCCTGTTGGGTACCGGCAGCGAGGTCGCGATTTGCCTGGAGGCCCAGGAACAACTACAGGCCGAAGGAATTACCTCACGCGTTGTCAGCATGCCCTGTTTCGAATTGTTTGATGCACAGGATGCTGATTACCAGGAACAGGTATTGCCAGCGGCGATTGGAGCGCGCGTGGCGGTGGAAGCTGGTATTGAACAAGGTTGGGGACGTTACCTGGGGGCCCAGGGTCGTTTCGTGGGAATGACCGGTTTCGGAGCCTCGGCACCGGCGGGCCAGCTTTACGAGCATTTTGGGATCACTGCAGAATGCGTTGCCGAACAAGCCCGACAGGTGTTGGCTTAATGAGTTGAAGCGATGTTCCAGGCTTCATCGTGTTGCCTGGATCGCGGCATAGACCAGGAAAACGAGCCAGCCGGCGAAGAGGATGGCGGCGCAGGTGATGAGACGTCGATTGAGTGGACGTGGCTGGGCAGGAATGTAGACATTCGGTGACTGCTGCTGGGAGTCCCGTGCCGCAGGTCGTTTCGCCTTCTTGCTGCGTTGTGCATTGGCTGTCATGGAGACGTGCGTGCTCCCGGTTTCCAGGTTCAGGCGTCAGGCATTGTGATCTTGAAATCGTTGCAGAAAGCCTGCTCAAAGTCGAAGACATTCTCAAAGTCTTCTCGACGATCGTTATCTGATTTTTTCATCAGGCCGATTCGGATCAGGTTGTAGACGATTTCACCCACGTCTCCGGTCGATTCGATGCCCCAGTTGTTGAGGACCATTTGAGCCATGTAACCAAATTGTTCGATGGAGTACTGTCGGACGGCTTCACAGAGTTGTTGCCCGCTCAGGTGAGGTTCTGCGAGCGGTTCGCTTTCCAGCGGTGTCGGTTCATCCTGGTCGTCACCCTTGCCAAGGCCGAGTACTTCCTGGGCAAAACTGAGTGCGTCACGCACGAACTGGTAGGCTTCCAGCTTGTAGCGAGGATCGTCCTGGAGCAGCTCGAAAATAGGATGTTGGTTTTCGGCCATGAAGCATGTTACGGTGAAGACCGTGTTAACTGCAATGTCTATGGAGTGAAATTATTTCTTGCCAGATGATCCAGTAGGTTTCTTGATAACGCTGAGAATCGTGGCTGCGTCGATCATGATACGGCGGTTATCCTCGGTTTGAGCCAGTACCTGCTGGGTGAGAATTTCATGTCCCAGGATGCGGGCACGCCCTTCATTGGTGACGATATCAGCCCCGATTGGCGGTAACTCGCGTTTCATTTCCACGTAGGTGTCGTATTCATACCGCAGGCAACATTTCAGCCGTCCGCACCGCCCCGAGATCTTGGTTGGATCGAGGGTTGCTTTTTGTAGCTTGGCCATTTTCATAGAGACGGGTGGCATCTTGGAGAGATGGGTGTTGCAGCAGAGTGGCTTGCCGCAGTCCCCGTAATCGGCCAGTAGCTTGGCCTCGTCCCGGACGCCAATCTGTCGCATCTGGATACGGGTCTGGAACTCGGAGGCCAGTTGCTTGACCAGTTCGCGAAAATCAATTCGTTCCTCGGCCAGGTAGTAGACGACGATACGTTCTCCGCCAAACATGTGCTCGATGTCGACCAGTTCCATGGCCAACTCCAGGTCCTGGACATGCTGCCGACATTTCTCGAATACTTTCTGCTCGTGGTTGCGTATGCGTTCCAACTCGTTGCGATCCTCGGGGGTCATGAGCCGAAGGATTTGTCCGTGTGCGGGATCCTTGATCTGTGCCGTGGCTGCCTTGGTGGCTTCACAGAGCACATCCCCGGATTCAAGTCCGCGGTTAGTACGCACGACCACGATGTTGTCTCGTTCGAATTCACTACCGCCACGGGCGGAGAAAACCCCCAGCGTTTTCATGGTTCCGAAGCGAACAATGTATTTTGCCATGGCTCACGAATTCCACGTCTCTCGTAGCGAGACTGGATGAGTTACTCCCCGGACTTAGGCGCTTCCTTGGCCGGAGGGGGTGCGAACAAGCGTTTGCTACCGGCAATTTCATACACCCGCAGCGTGGTCTTGTCATTGGCGTAATTGGTCCGGTGGCTGCCCGTGGCAAGTTGTTTTCCATCAGGGGAAAAGGCAACGGACCAGACACTACTCTTGTACTCACCGATCGTGACCGATTGTTTTTGGGACAGGTCCCGGGTCATGGCCGTCGATTCCGTGACGGTTTTTTCAGCAGCGACCTTGGCATCGACTGCGGCCTTGGCCTGTTTCTCGAGTTCGGCCAGCGGAGCACTGATTTCTGTTTTTTTCTTTTCCACGTCCGCGGTGGCGGCAGCCTGCAGTGTTTTTAGTACCGCTGAGAAATCCTTGTCACCGGCCAGTGCCTTGATCTTGGCATTGGAGGCGTCCATGGCTTTCTTCTGTGCGGCCTTGGCGTCGGCCAGTTTCTTTTGCAGGTCCTTGTTTTCCTTGTCCTTGTCCAGGGCTTCCTGGGCGGCTGCAACCTTGGGATCCTCGTTCTTGGCAGCGATCAAGGCATCGATCGCAGCGATTTTTGTGTTCAGTCCATCCTGGGACTTCTTGGTCTCGGCGGACTTGGTTTCCGAATCCGTGATCGCTTTCTTAGCGGCATCGATCTTTGCGTGTGCTCCGTTAAGTGCACCCGCCGATTCAATTACGGTTTGGACGTTCCAGAGACGGACAGAACGGTCATGGCTGGAGGTGGCCAGGCTTTTGCCATCCGCGGAAAACGCGACATCTGTAATCCAGTTTCTACCAGCATGGACAGTGACGATGGCTTCTCCACCGGCTTTCCACAGTCGTAGGCTGCGATCAGCACTGGTCGTTGCGATGGTGGTCCCATCAGGAGAAAAAGCAATGGCCCAGACCGCATCGGTATGGCCGGTCAATTTTCCTGTTTCCTTTCCTTCCATCCAGTTCCAGAACTTGACGGTCTTGTCCGAACTGGTCGTCGCCAGGGATTTACCGTCAGCGTGGAAGGCCACGGCATAAATCGAAGCTTCGTGTGCCTTGAACTCTTTCACTTCCTTGCCGTCCGCTGACCAGATGACGACCGTACCATCTTCTGCAGCAGTTGCGAAATGTGAACTATCGGGTGCAAAGTCAACGGCGCGACACCAGCTCTTGTGCTTGTTCAGGGTGGCCACGCTTTTCTTGCTGGCAACGTCCCAGACCATCACGGTTCCATCGTAGCCACAGCTGACGAGGCGTTTACCGTCAGGGCTGAAGGTCACGGCCCAGACATTGGTCTTGTGCCCTTCCAGGGAGGCAAGCTGTTTGCCGGAACTGACTTCCCATAGTCGAACGGACCCGGGCCGGTACTGGAGACTCTGGCCGCCGGCAGTAGCCAACACGCTACCATCGGGTGAATAGCTGACGGCAGTCACCCAGTGATCATACTGGGAGATCGTGGTTGTTTCCTGGGCCTCGCTGCTAGATACGGTCAGCACGAGCGCCAGGAGCGTGCTACTGAACACAGAGATCGAAGCCAATGCTGAGTGAGGATTCCGGGTTGCCATGACAATCTCCTTGTCGTCAGAAACAGGTGTCGTTGTTGGGCATGTTGTTTGAGGACGGCCCGACAAGCCGGGCCGCCTGCTAAGGCGCCGTGATTATAGCACCAATTGGAAGCGCAGTGGGCCCCCCCGTGAAGGGAAATTCAGATAGGCAGTGTTCACCAGGTTGCCGACTGACTATCGGCTGGTTGCGGGACGGCAGTAAGCCAAGGCCAGCAAGGCATATCCGGTGACCAGGTTGCGATCTCCCTCGAGCCAACGGTCATTTTCGTTGACCCAGGAGCCATCCGGCTGCTGCCGCCGTGCCAGTTCGGCAATCAACTCGGCTCGCCAGTCATGCTGTTTTCCATCAGCATCTTTGATGAGCGGTTGGTTCATGGCATGCAGGGCCTTGGCGAACGTGTGATAGTAGTAGTAGAGGCCTGCTTTACCCAGCCCCGGGTTCGAGGAAAGGTCGTAATGTTTCTGGACCCACTGGAAGGCAGCTTTCACACGTTGATCTTCGGGGCCCACGCCGGCGTAAATCATGCTCTTGAGGCCGGCATAGGTCATGGAGCCATAGCTGCGTAGTCCACCGTTGGCCGTTTCACCCGCCTGGCTGCTGCCGCCAGCGGCCACGGTATAGTAGAAACCGCCATCGGGATTCTTGGTGCTGAAGGGGCTGCGATTGTGTTCGCTCTCCAGGTTCTGGCAACGAGAGATGAATACCAGTGCGCGTTGAATGGCTTCACTGTCCTGGTCGTTACCGGTGGCTTGCAGGGCTTCCACCAGGAAGTTGGTGTTGGAAAGATCGGGGCGCTTGTGTTTACCGTATCCGCCGCCACCAAAAGCAAGATCGGCCTTTCCCTTGCCTTCCCCGTCATCCCATTGGATTCCCTTGATGAAGGCGTCGGCACGCTGGAGCGTCTTGTCGTAACGTCCATCTGTGTTTGCTGCAGAAAAGCAAAGAATGGCCAGGCAGGTTTCATAGTTTCGATAAAGCGTCCCTTTTTGGTGGATACCTCCCGATGGCTGAACGAATCCCTCCAGGTACTTCAGGCTTTTGGCAACGATCGGTTCGGAAGGCTGGCGGCCATGTTTGAGTACGGCCGTTGTAATCAGGGCTGTTACGCCCGGCCCGACCTGGCTGCTATAGGAGCCATCCGGTGACTGGGCCTTGGTCTGGAGGAACTGGATGGATCGTGCCATGGTTTGATCCAGTTGGCGAGCAACGTTGGCTGGTAACGCCGTTGGTTTTGTTTCCTTCTGCTGTGCCTGCAGTTGAGGGAGCAAGAGGCTGTAGCCCATCACTGCCAGGCCGAAGCAGAGAGGAGTGATTCGACGGAGTTGTCTCGGTCTTGATAGCTGCTCTAACCGGCTTTGCATATTCCTGGCCTCGTAAAGAGAATTCCTGCAAGTCATACACCATGCATGCTGGTTGGAGATGCCAGCACGGAGTTTCATTATAGGCAATGTCGTGAAGTGTGTCTCGCTGGTCAGTTAAGAATGGCGAGGATGTCGTCTTCTCGCATGATTAACAGGTTCTCATCGTCGACCGACACTTCCGTTCCACTATAGGTAGAGAAAAGGACACGGTCGCCTTCGCTCACCAGGCCTTCAGCCCGATTGCCATCACGAAGTAATACGCCGTCTCCAACACTCAAGACCCGACCCTCTTGCGATTGTTCCTGGGCCGAGGAAGGAAGTACGATGCCACCGGCCGTCTTTTCGACCGCTTCAACACGTTTGACAACGATCTTATCACCAACGGGTACAACTTTCATGGGTTTACTTTCATGCGTGGGAGGTTGGGAATCAGCAGATTCTGCGAATGCAGGAAAAAGAAACTCTCTGGTCATGTAGTTCGAGCAAAATTCTGCCAGCACCAATTCTGTCACCTTCTTCTGGGGAGTTCAAGGGATGCAGGGTGGCAACCGGGCCGTTTTCAAGCGGTGAATTGCATGGACTCGACGGTTATTGACCTGTTTCCCTGCAGGTGGCGTCGTTTCAGGCCGATGATTTAGGCAACCGCTGCCGTTTCAATTCCGGGTATCGTGATTTTAAATTTTCCCAGGGAAAGTGAATCGTCATGAAAACTGACGATGGTAATCCAACCGCCTCCAGTGCTTCTCATCCGTCAGTCCGTGAGCAGCCTGCCATCGGTATGGAATCAAGGCAGCGACGGGATCTTCCGCACCTGGCAAAATCCCGAGCCGTCCAGGCTGGAACGCTTGAACCGAATCCGAGACAAGCCGTCCAGTTGACTGAGTACCTGCAGCAACGGATCCAGGAACTAGATCGCCGGGAAGCGAATTTTCACGCCCAGGTAGCTCGCTGGGAACAGGAATGTCGGCAGTGGAGAAACACGGTTGAGCAACGTGAGGAAGAACTCAATGCCCGACAGCAGCAACTGGCTGCGGAGCAGCAAACATCGCAAAGACAGGCAGCTGCCCTGGCCATGGACCAGCTTAGCTGGGAACGAGAAATTGCAGAAAGGAAAGAATCGTACCTGGATGAACAGGAAACCCTGTTGCAGCTGAAAGATCTGTTGCAGGGGCAACAGGAAGAAATTCAACAGCGACGCAAAGAGCTCCATGAAGAGCAGGCCCAATGGGCACTGCAGTACGAACAGGAGCGGCGTCAGGTACGTGATCAGCGGGTGAGCGAGCAAGAAGACGAATAGTTGCCAGTTTGAGCGAGCTCGCTCCATGACAGCAGCATTTCCAGCAGACGGCGTGGATCGAATGCCGCTGACCGTAACGACCACCGTCCGTCATGCCAATGCAGGATCGGTGCCGACTTTCTCAGCCTGGTCGCTCAGCCTGGTCGCTTGCTCACAACGAGCATTACTTGTCCCGGAGGGATTCCGAGGGTTTGGCTGCCGTCTGTTGTAACGCTGCCTGCTTCTGAACTCGCCAGCGAGCGATCGCCGAGAGGCGTACTGCGGTATTGAGCTGCTGGGGTTGAAAGTAGGGTTCCTGGGTACCATTGAGGTGTTGGATACCCACCTTCTGAGCCAGCTGTCTCCAGGTCAGTCCATCGGTGTGGTGCCAAACAGCTGCCTGGGCAGCACTTTGGTCCAGCTTGCCGGTGCTGAGCATTTTCCCCAGTTCGATCACTTCCGGTTTTTGCGGAAACATCTCGATCGGAACGATCACGTACTTGATGCGGGGGTTGGGTTCTTTCTTGCCGTGTTCCAGGCAGACCGTGGTAATACGTAGCTTACGAACTTTTTCCGGTGCCAGGTTGAACATGCCGCCGCCACCCATGCCGCCACCGCCCATGCCACCCATGCCACCGCCCATGCCACCCATTCCGCCACCACCGAATTGGTGCAGGACGGGAACGCCGGCAAAGACAGCTGGCATCGCAATAGCCAACGGTTTCTTGGTGTTGTTGCGGATCAGGATCGTTGCCTGTTTGGAACTCTTGGGAATAAACTGGACTTCGATCTGGTCATTTTGCATGGCTGTGAACAGACCGATCGCGTTGCTCTTGGACAGGCTGTCGAGCTTGGCATTAGTCCGGTCAGCTGCTGAACTTGTTAGGCTGATTGTAAAACCAGCTACCACCAGCAGGGCCACCTGAAATAGACGCTTTACAGAGACCATTTTCATGGGATTTCTCCAGTCCTTCTCTAATTTGTTCCGTTTTGGGTTGAATTTGTTTCACACGTAGCCTCAATACGCATGGACGAGTCGTTCGGTGAGGTTAACTTTACCGGTCATTCTCACTTTGCGGACCCACTTCTACTAGCTTACTTACCGAGAGCCAGAAAGCCAAGCAATAAAAGTGCTTGGGTTGTAATTGCCTGTTGCAGGCCTTCTTTTCGGCTACCAGCTCATTTTGAGGGGTCGAGGTGACGCATTCTGGTGACAGCCGTTACCCTGGGTGAACGGCTGTGCGGGATGTGTGACCTGGACTGTAAACCTTTATTTTAATGCAACTTAAGTCGAATTTAGGATTGATCCAGAGGTCTTCGAGATAACTAAATAGCTTCCTTGGACAACTGTTCCTATCCATCAAATCGGTTCGTTGCCCTAGTGATCACAAGTTCTGGTCTCTGGGGCCATTTTGCCATCGGAAACCGATTAACCGGTCTTTTCAGTTCAACAGGTACCCCCGGGGGACCGATCCGACTGATCAACGGTAGGGCTATCGCAGCGTTGAGATTGGTTTTTGGGTGGGAACACTGTCCAGCTTACCAGCCATGTTGTGAACGAGCTCAACTTGTGGGAGCGAGCGAATGTGTGAGAAAGAATTGCTTCCCGTTGACATGATCTGCTGAAACGAATTACACTTCCTCAGTTAACGCATCCACGGCGGTTTGTGGAACAGGTAGAAGACCTGATTTTTAGGCCATTTTGAAGCAAGGATATAGCAGGACGATGAACAGTGGAAGTCAAAACAATCGTTGGGTGGGTCTGTTCCGTTGGTTAACGATGATCACCATGGGCGTTGTTGCCCTGGTCTTGATCAGTCGCTCGCAGTTATACGCGCAGGAAGGCAGTGCTGCAGGAGCAGCAGGCGACTCCGGGTTGGGCTCCATGGAGTTCGTCTACTGGGGAATTTCTTTTATTGGTTCCCTGGTGGCATTGTGGTTTGCCTGGCAGTTCTACAAGTCGATGATCGAGGCCGATGAAGGAACGCCTCGTATGATTGAAATTGCGGGGTATGTCCGCGATGGTGCCCAGGCTTACCTGACTCAGCAATACAAGGTAGTGACCCTGTTTTTCGTCGTGATATTTGGACTCTTGTTCGTGGCCTCGTTCGTGATGAACGTGCAGAGCAAGTTTGTACCCTTTGCCTTTATCACCGGTGGATTCTTTTCGGGTCTGGCTGGTTTCTTTGGTATGAAGACAGCCACGTGGGCCAGTAGTCGAACGGCTGCAGGTGCCCAGAAGAGTCTTAATGCCGGCTTGCAGGTAGCTTTCCGTTCCGGTGCAGTCATGGGATTGACCGTGGTGGGATTGGGGTTGCTGGATATCACGATCTGGTATGCCGTCTTGCGATGGGTGGTTCCCATGTTTGGTTACGATGCGATGCGGCTGGAAGAGATCACGGTCACCATGCTCTGTTTTGGTATGGGAGCCAGTAGCCAGGCCCTATTTGCCCGCGTTGGTGGTGGTATTTTTACCAAGGCTGCGGACGTTGGTGCGGATCTTGTGGGTAAGGTCGAGCAGGGGATTCCCGAGGATGATCCTCGTAATCCAGCGACGATTGCAGACAACGTGGGTGACAACGTCGGTGACGTGGCCGGCATGGGCGCTGATCTTTACGAGTCTTACTGTGGTTCAATCCTGGCCACCGCGGCACTCGGTGTGGCTGCCTTTGCGTCAGTGGAGGCGTATGGCCTGACGGGTGATGCTTTGAGTTGGCAGCTGAAAGCCTTGTTGCTGCCAATGGTGATTGCCGGGGTTGGGATTTTCCTCTCGCTGATTGGAATCAATGTCGTCAAGACGGATGAAGATGCCAGCCAGAAGGCACTCCTCAAGGCCCTGGCCACCGGGATTAATCTGTCCACGGTGTTGGTTGCCGTGGCGGGTTTTGCTGCGACCTGGATGATCCTGGGATCTGAGAACCTGGGCGTTGCGGGAAGTATCTGTGTTGGCCTGTTGGCTGGTTGGGTGATTGGTAAGTGGACCGAGTACTCAACGAGTGATGAATTCCAGCCCACCAAGGACCTGGCAGGGCAGGCAGTGACCGGCCCGGCTACGGTGATTATTGGTGGCGTGGCAGATGGTATGAAAAGCGTCTGGGTTCCTGTCGTGGTGGTGTGTGGTGGCACGTTACTGGCATTTGGTTTTGCGGCCCATGGTAACTTTACCGACGTGAGCCATTTTGCACTTGGTCTTTACGGTGTTGGAATCGCTGCCGTTGGTATGCTCAGTACGCTGGGAATTACCCTCGCCACGGATGCTTATGGACCGATTGCTGATAATGCCGGCGGTAACGCCGAGATGGCAGGCCTGGAGCCCATCGTGCGTGAGCGGACGGATGCCCTGGACAGCCTGGGCAATACGACGGCAGCAACCGGTAAGGGATTTGCCATCGGTTCGGCTGCCCTGACAGCGTTGGCCCTGATGGCTGCCTATATCGAGGAAGTCCGGATTGGTTTCGAACGCTGGGCGGAAGATCCCACGGTTGTTGTATCTACGGATGCTGAAGGTTTTCACAAGGTGACGAACCAGTTCATTGTTCAATACGAGAAAGACGATGAAGGAGCTGAATCTCGCCACGGCTGGCTGGTTTTCCCCGATGATGCCCGCAAGCCTGCCTGGTCGAAAAGCCCTAAGGTTGATTTAAGCAAGGGTAAAATCACCTTGGATGCATCGCTGGCCACGACAGAAGTGAGCGAAGATCACAAGCGTTGTACGCTGGTGTTAAAAAATGGAGAAGGAACGGAGGCTGAACGGACGCTCTCGCTGGTTTCGGTAAAATCCGCGACATTACCTGACTATGCACGTTACTATGACGCCTCCTTGCTGAACCCGAAAATCCTCGTCGGGGTCTTCCTGGGCTGCATGGCAACCTTCGTGTTCTGTGCGATGACGATGAAAGCAGTAGGACGTGCTGCCCAGGGGATGGTCGAAGAAGTGCGGCGGCAGTTCCGTGAAAAGCCGGGAATCATGGATGGAACGGAGGTGCCTGACTATACCCAGCCGGTAGCGATCAGCACGAAGTCCGCGCAGAAGGAGATGATTCTGCCTTCCCTGCTGGGGCTCTGCATGCCGATTGTCGTTGGCGTGTTACTGGGTGTTGGTGGCGTGCTGGGTCTGCTCGTGGGTACACTCACCTGCGGTTTTTGCCTGGCCGTCTTCATGGCCAACTCCGGTGGTGCCTGGGATAACGCCAAGAAATATATCGAGGCTGGCAACTACGGTGGCAAGGGCTCTGACGCCCACAAGGCTGGCGTGGTCGGTGATACGGTGGGTGATCCGTTCAAGGATACCAGTGGTCCCAGCCTGAACATCCTCATCAAGTTGATGAGCATGGTTAGCGTGGTTGCTGCGGGTTTAATCGTTCGCTACAGCCTGGCGGCCATGGGTATTTTCTAGGCCGACGCTCGCTTTATAAGCCAAGGAAAAACGCACGCGGTGTGAGCCACGTGCGTTTTTCATGCGCTGTTGAGTCAAACGAGCGAGTCCTGGTCTCGAGAGCTTTTCCCGCGGGGCGGTCAGAAGCCGGTGACAGTCAGATCGCATCTGGTATACAATGACTACTTGTGACAGCGAGTTTTTCTTGTTTGATAGTAGTGATTGGTTGTCTGCGGATGAATGATCCAGGTGAAAAAAACGACGAACAGGCCACCGTGGAAAACACGGATGCCTTGAAAATGCAGAAAGAACGCAGCCGGCAGTTAGCCCTGGCTGCGATCCAGACGGCGGAAGATAATGGCGGTCGCGACCTGCTGGTACTGGATATGCGGGAGCATACATCGTTGTTTGATTATTTCGTGATTGCTACCGGTACGAGCCGTCGACAGTTGCACGCGATGAGTGAGGAAATCGACCATAAGCTGGAAGATGACCTGCATGATAAACGGATGAGCATCGAGGGATATGATGCGAGTCGCTGGATCGTACTTGATTACGGGACCGTGGTGGTCCACCTGTTTGATGATGAAATGCGGGATTACTATAGCCTGGAAACTCTCTGGGCAGATGCCCAGCCGGTGGACCTGACGGACGTCCTCGAGGATGCCAGTAAGATGGCCCGCACGATGTTTGACCAGGCGTAGAGGATAAACCTGCAGGGGCCAGGAATGACATCGCAGCGAAGTGAGACAGGGATTGATCGCTTGATATGAATGTGCTGACCGAACTGCAACAGCGTTTTCGACTGGCGCTGGATGGGCTGACCGAAGATCCGGACTCCCTGCTGGAGATGGTCCGACCTGCGCAGGAAACAAAGTTCGGGGATTACCAGGCCAATTGTGCGATGCCGCTGGGCAAGCAACTGGGACGATCACCCCGGGAAGTTGCCGAGCAGATTATCCAGCAGTTGGACGTCTCGGATTTTTGCAGCGAACCGGAAATTGCAGGACCAGGGTTTATCAACCTGCGATTGAGAGATGATTGGCTCGTACAGCAGCTAACCGAGGCGCAGCATGATTCAAGGCTGGGGATCGCTGAGGTTTCTCCGTCACGTTGCATTGTGATCGACTATTCCTCGCCTAATGTTGCCAAGCCCATGCACGTGGGGCACATTCGGTCCACGGTGATCGGGGATGCCATCAGCAGCATCGCGAGATTCCTGGGGCATCGGGTAATCAGTGATAACCACCTGGGTGATTGGGGTACCCAGTTCGGCATGATCATTTATGGTTTCAAGCATTTTCGACAGGAAGATGCTTACCAGGCCGCACCGGTCCCCGAGCTGACACGTCTCTACAAGCAGGTTCAGCAATTGATTGAGTATCACCAGTCGCGGCAACAGTTGCCGCAGCTTGAGCAGCAGGTGCAGGAGCTGGAGGCTCAACGAGATCAGCAGCAGCAGGAACTGGAGGTCATGGATCCAGTTGATAAGAAAGCAGCCCGTCGACTACGACAACTCGAAGGACGAATTACGGATCAACGATCAGCCGTGGTGGCGGCCTCGGCACGGATGGCAACGATTGACGAGGACCCGGCGCTGTCATCCCTGGCCGCGAAACATGCAGATATCGCTGATCAGGTCTTGGAGGAAACTGCCAAGTTACATGCTGGCGACGAAGAAAACTGCCGCTTGTGGGAAGAGTTTCTGCCCCGCTGCCGCGAGGATATTCAACGCATTTATGACCGTCTGAACATTGAGTTTGACGTGGAGTATGGCGAGAGTTTCTACCATGATCGGTTGCCCGCGGTGGTGGCGGGATTGGAAGCAAGTGGCCTGGCTCGTGAGAGCGAGGGAGCCACGTGCGTTTTCCTGGATGAGTTTGAAACTCCCATGATCGTTCGTAAGCGGGATGGTGCTTTTCTTTATGCCACCACGGACCTGGCGACCATTCAATACCGCATGGAAACCTGGCAGCCGGATGCCATCCTGTATGTCGTGGATCATCGACAGGGTGAGCATTTCCAGAAGTTGTTCAGTGTTGCTCGCCAGTGGCAAAACCCGGATGTGGAGTTTTCCCACGTCAGTTTCGGTACCGTCCTGGGTGAAGATGGTCGACCGTTCAAGACTCGATCCGGACAGTCGGTTGGCCTCGAGAGCCTGCTGGATGAAGCGTTACAAAAAGCACTGGATGTGGTGACAACCAACGACGAATCCAAGCCGCACGGGGCGGAACTTTCTCCCGAGCAACGGCAGCAAGTTGCGGAAACCGTGGGGCACGGAGCGATCAAGTACGCCGACCTGTCTCATAATCGTACCAGTGATTACGTTTTCAGTTATGAGAAGATGATGGGGCTGGAAGGAAACACGGCAACCTACATCCAGTATAGTTATGCCCGGGTAAGAAGTATTTTTCGTCGTGGAGAAGTTGACCTGGAGGGCCTGCGGGCTTCCTTTGCGGGCATCAATGTCGAACACCCTGCCGAACGTGCTCTGGCCATGGCCGTCTTGCAGTTGTCCGAGGTGTTGGAGTCAGTCCTGGAGGACTATCGTCCCAACCAGCTGACGAATTACCTGTTTGAACTGGCTAAACGATTTTCTTCTTTCTTTGAAGCCTGTCCGGTACTGAAGGCGGAAACAGAAGCGCTGATGCAGAGTCGCTTGCTGCTGTGTGACCTGACGGCCCGTACGATTGAAAAAGGATTGCAACTGCTGGGTATTGGCGTTGTCGAAATGATGTAGCCTGGCGGTTAGGATGATCTACGATGAATAGTCCGCAACGAGCTACCGATCTCCAGTCTGGGAAAACGACTGGAGCTGGTCATACCGAGCAGTGGCATGACCAGATTCTCTGTGGAGATGCCTACGAGCGATTGTGCGAGCTGCCGGATGAACTGGTTGATACGATTGTCACCAGTCCACCTTATTATCGCCAACGTGATTACCAGGGCGCCCAGCAGATTGGACAGGAAGCGACGGTTGATACCTACGTGGATCGGCTGGTGGCCGTCTTCCAGGAGTGCCGAAGGGTTTTGAAACCGACTGGATCACTCTGGCTGGTCCTGGGTGATAAGTACCTGGATGGTTGCCAGCTGGGTATGCCCTGGCGGGTAGCACTGGCGTTGCAGGAGGAAGGGTGGATCCTGCGCAGTGACATTATCTGGCACAAACCCAATGCCATGCCTTCCTCGGTCAAGACACGGCCCACGACCGATCATGAATACGTGTTTTTCATGACCCGACAGCAGAAATATTATTATGATGCGGATGCCATCCGGGAGCCGCACGTGACGTTTACAGACGCTAGTCGCATGCGTGGAGGTCGCGGTCATTTTAATCAGCGTGGAGGGACGCCCGAGAAAGGCAAGAACCAGGGAGATTCAAATCTACATGATGGGCGCTGGGACCAGGCGTTTCATCCCGGTGGCCGTAACAAGCGAACCGTGTGGAGTATCTCCCTCTCGAAATTCCGCGAAGCTCATTTCGCCGTCTTTCCGGAATCCCTTGTAGAAACATGTCTCCAGGCGAGTTCTCCGCCGGGAGGACTGGTCATGGATCCCTTCCTGGGCAGCGGCACCGTGGCCCTGGTGGCTCGACGGTTGAAGCGACATTACCTGGGCATTGATTGCATGCAGGAGTACTGCGAGATGGCACAACGCCGGTTGGATGCCGTCGAGTAAGGCCCTAGTTGACGGCGTCAGCCGTATCATGCTTACTGAAGATCATGCGTCCGGCATTGGTTTGCAAGACGCTGGTGACGATCACGGGCAACATTTGGTTGACGGCGTTTTGCCCACCCTCGACAACCACCATCGTCCCATCCTCGAGGTAGCCGACACCCTGGGTGGGACTTTCTCCGGCCTTGACGATCTTGACTTCCAGGTGCTCGCCTGGCAGGAAGACGGGCTTGAGGGAATTGGCAATCTCGTTCAGGTTCAGCACGTTGACGTCATGCAGGCTGGCGACCTTGTTCAGGTTGAAGTCGCCGGTCACCAACTTGCCATCCATGTGCTTGGCCAGGAATACCAGTTTCATGTCCACGGGTTGACCCTCCATCTCCGGCGTTTCACGGTCGTGAAACTTGAGATTGATCCGATCAATTTCCTGCAGACGATTGAGAACGTCGAGGCCCCGGCGACCTCGTGACCGTCTCAGCTTGTCACTGCTGTCAGCAATGGTTTGCAGTTCCATCAGTACGAAATGAGGCATGATTAATTCGGTGTCGAGAATGCCAGTTTCTGCGAGGTCGGTAATACGACCATCGATGACGACACTGGTATCGAGGATCAAGGGCTGGGAGCCCTTGATTTCCTTGGAAAACTCAACGTAGGGAATGATAAAGCGGAAATCATCCCGTGTCTGGATCAGCCAGCTGATGCAGACATACGAGAGAGCCACCCCGCAAAGAATTTGGAGGATGCTTTCGTATTTTGGATCCTGGTTGATCAGGAACGGCTTGACGGCAATCGTGACGAAATAGGTCAGTGTCAGGGCAATCACGATGCCGAAGTAGACGCAGGTGATGACCTCGATCCGTTTGCGCGGGATGGCCAGGTCCAGTACGATAATCGAAATGGCACCAACCATGGGAATCACGATGGCAATTAACTTTGGATTATCAGGCAGGTCCAGTGTTGCCATGGAGAATCCAACACCCACGGAGACAATGAAAAAGCTTATTCGTAGAATCCAAAGTGCCATGATTTAACCGAATTTCTTGAATTGTTATTCGACAGACATTATTCACTCAGGATGTTCGTGATCCGAGATCGGTTCACGCCAGCGGTTATTATGCCTCTTTCAGGCCTGATAAACCAGACCCGGCAATTAATCTGCAAAAAACTCGCTAAACTGTTGATCACAGTAACGATCCGTCATGCCAGCCAGGTAATCGCCCACGCTGCGGGGTAATCCGACATGCTGGGCCCGTTGCTGGAAACGAGGTGGTAACAACTCAGGATCCGCCAGGTATCCCCGGAACATCACCTCTAACTGTTTTTGAGCGGTGTCACGAGTTTCCAGTAGACGAGGGTGACGATAGACCCGGCTATGCAGGAATTCTTCCAGTTCCTGCTTTTGTTGGGCCAGTTGTTCCACCGGCTTGATCCGAAAAACTTTCATCGCAGGCGACTGTCGATTGGTGTCAGGCGTTTCCTGGAGGAACTGCTCGGCAGCTCGAAGGACATTACTGACCTGGCAGTCAATTAATTCATGGACAATCGCCCGCCTGAGAACATCGGGATCCAGTTGGCTGGTATGGCTACCGAGACGCTCCAGGCAATGTTGGACCAGGGGAAGGTCGGCCAGTTCGTCCAGCGTGACGAGACCCAGCTTGACGGCATCGTCAGCGTCGTGGGCGTCGTACGTGATACTGTCAGCCGCTTCGACAACCTGGGCTTCCAGGGAAGGCGCTTCCTCGCTGGCATCCTTATCCACGCGTGTTGCCTGGCCTTCCAACACTTCGAGGCTGAGGTTCAGACCGGCATGGGGCTGATCACGGATTTCCAATTCCTCGGCAATCGTTAGTGCGTACTGGTTGTGAGAAAACCCCCCTTCATTTTCCAGGCAGAGGTTGAGGGCATCTTCACCAGCATGGCCAAAGGGTGGATGCCCGATGTCATGAAACAGTGCCAGGGCTTCGACCAGATCTTCGTTCAGTCGCAAGGCCCGGCCCATGGTACGGGCGATCGACGCAACCTCGTGGGTGTGAGTCAACCGGGTACGGTGATAGTCCCCCATGTTGCCCGTGAAGACCTGCATCTTGCCGCTGAGTCGACGAAATGCACTGCTGTGAACGATGCGGTCCCGATCACGCTGGAAGGGTCCACGATAGGGATGGTCTGGTTCATCCTGCTTGCGACCCTTGGAGCCGGAACTAAACGTCGCGTAAGGAGCCAGTAGTTTCTCTTCTCGCTCCGAAACGGTCTGCAGGTGGCTACCAGGTGTTGGGGGAGGCGTGCTATTCATGATCCTATCAATATAGTCGATGAGCGGTCTTTACGTGGCCACGTGACGTCACGAATTGAAGCAGGTTTAATTCCTGCTGGGTACTATTTCGCAAGGGTCTCAAGAGCGGCACCGGCATTGGTTGTCACCGGGCAGTTCCTTTGTTACGGTGACACGCTGGTCCTGGCAGGAAAATACCGGCCAGTCAAGAATTCGTGAGGCAGTTATCATGGCGAAACGGAAATCGCAACGGGCCCGGAAAAAACGACAACCTGCCCAGGCGGTTGCCGCGGGGGCAGCGAGCGGATTGCGAGTTCGCGGTGCACGGGTTCACAACCTTAAAAACGTGGACGTGGATATTCCCCGGAACCAGTTGACCGTGGTGACCGGTCCCAGTGGATCCGGAAAAAGCAGCCTGGCTTTTGATACGATTTATGCCGAGGGTCAGAGGCAATATATCGAGAGCCTATCGGTTTATGCCAGGCAGTTCCTGCATCAGCTTGAACGACCAGACGTGGATCTGATTGAAGGCCTGCAGCCAACGATTTGTATTGACCAGCGACAGGGTAACAAGAATCCCCGCAGCACCGTTGCCACGGTCACTGAAATCTATGATTACCTGAGATTATTGATGGCGCGACTGGGAACGCCTTCCTGCTACCAATGCGGTGAATCGATTCGCCAGCAGTCACTAGAGCAAATCCAGGAATCCCTGCTGGCGCTGGAGGAAGGGAGTCGCCTGATGATCATGGCCCCCCTGGTCCGGGGTCGGCGGGGGCAGCACAAGGAAATCTTTGACCAGGTACGACAGGCAGGCTTTGTCCGTGCACGCGTCGATGGAGAGGTCTATGATATCGACCAGGTGCCTGAACTGGCCCCGCGGAAAGTACATCACGTGGAGGCGGTGATTGATCGTTTGATTATCCGTGAAGGGGTTTCCACGCGGTTGATGGAATCACTGGAACTGGCGATTCAACATGGTGAAGGGCTGGTGGTGGCTTGTGTTCAGCAGGGAACTGGTAACAGCGCGGACGGAGAGTGGCAGGACCTGTTGTTCAGCACGCTCTATGCCTGTCCTGGCTGTGGAATTAGTTTCGAGGAACTGGAGCCACGCACGTTCAGCTTCAACAGTCCCTACGGGGCCTGTTCGACCTGTGATGGCCTGGGAGTGAAGCTGCAGTTTGATCCGGAACTGATCATTGCTGACCCTGGCCGGACGATCGATGAAGACCTGATCGAGACCTGGAAGGGTTCCAATACAGCGGCAGTCAAGGCACAAAAAGAGGCGGTGAGTACTTGGTTACAGCGGGGCCGCCAGCAAGGCACGAAGCCATTCCAGGATTGGTCTGCCAAGATGGTCGAACGTTTTTGGAATGGTGACCAGAAAGATTACCCTGGTCTCTTGCTGTTGCTGGAAAAAGAATATGCCACCACCACGCGGCAACCGCGTCTGGAACGACTGGAACGGTTTCGTGCCAGGATCACCTGTGAAACCTGTTCGGGGAGTCGCTTGAGACCGGAGGCGACCAGTGTCCGCCTGGGTGGCCAGGACATCCAGCAGATCACTGCGATGACAGTACAGCGGGCCCGCGAATTCATGGCCGGACTTGATTTCACCAGGGATCAGCGATTGATTGCTGATCCCATCACCTCGGAAATCCTGCAACGGTTGGAATTCCTGGAAAAAGTCGGTGCGGATTACTTGAGTCTTGATCGTTCTGCGGACACGTTGAGTGGGGGTGAGTTACAGCGAGTTCGGCTGGCGACCAGTATCGGTTCCGGGCTGGTGGGTGTTTGTTACGTGCTGGACGAGCCATCGATCGGATTACATTACCGTGACAACGATCGCCTGATTGCGTCGTTGAGAGATTTGCAGCAGCAAGGTAACACGGTGTTGGTTGTTGAACATGATGAAGCCATGATGCGCACCGCGGATTACCTGATTGATATCGGCCCTGGGGCCGGGGCCCTGGGAGGGAGCGTTGTCGCAGCGGGTGATCCCACTCAGGTCAGTGACGAGTCCGGGTCACTGACGGGCCAGTATCTCAGCGGAGCCAGGAGCATTCCGGTCCCTGAGAATCGTCGCAAGATGATGAAGTCCCGGGTTCTGCATTTGAAAGGGGCCAGTACCAATAACCTCAAGAACCTTGATGTCCAGTTTCCCCTCGGTTGCCTGACGTGTGTGACAGGTGTCAGTGGTTCCGGGAAAAGCTCCCTGGTGAACGAGACGCTGGCACGAGGACTGTTGCGCCGCCTGGGCCAGGTGACTGATCGACCGGGACCGTTTACCAGTTTGCGGGGTACCGGCGATATTGAGAAGGTGATCCAGATTGACCAGTCTCCGATCGGTCGTACGGCACGCAGTAATGCCGCTACCTATACCGGTTTGTTTGATGAGGTTCGCAAGGTGTTCGCCAACACGCGCGAATCGAAACAGCGCGGATACACCGCCAGTCGCTTTAGTTTTAACGTGAAATCGGGCCGTTGCCCGGAGTGCGAGGGGCATGGCCAGCAACGTATCGAGATGAATTTTCTGCCAGATCTTTTCGTGACCTGTAACCAGTGCAAGGGAGCACGCTACAGTTATTCCACGCTGCAGGTGCGTTACCGGGATCACTCGATTGCTGACGTACTTGCCATGTCCGTGGATACGGCGAGAGAGTTCTTTGAGAGTTTTTCCACGATCCGTCGTTTGCTGGATGGGTTACATGAAGTTGGCCTGGGGTACCTGCCCCTCGGGCAACCCTCCACGTCACTCTCGGGAGGGGAAGCTCAACGAATCAAGCTTGCCAGCCAGTTGTCACGGACGGATGCGGGGAAAACACTCTACCTCCTGGACGAACCAACGACCGGGCTGCATTTTGAAGATGTTCAAAGATTGCTAAACGTTTTGAACCGGTTAGTGGATCGGGAGAATACCGTGATCGTGATCGAGCATAACCTGGATGTGGTCCGGGCGGCTGACTGGGTCATTGACCTGGGACCGGAGGGAGGTGACCAGGGAGGAAACCTGGTGGCCTGTGGGCCGCCAGAGGAGATTGCAACGGTGGCCGAGAGCTGGACAGGCAAGTACCTGGAGCTGCATCTGCAGTCGCCGTGAGCGATCAAGTGGCCTAGCGAAACCAACGAACGGTTGTGCAACCAAGCCAGACCGCGGTTAATCCCAGTACGAGATTTGTCACGACATTTATCATGCTCACCATCCACTGACCCTTTTCCAGGGGTGCATACGTTTCCAGGCCGAACGTGGAGAAGGTCGTGAGAGAACCAAGCAGTCCGGTGATGACCAGCTTCTGGATCGCAGGTGACATGTGATCCATTCCCCAGCCAAAGAGGCCGCCCAGGATCAGGCATCCAGTCACGTTCACCAGTAAGGTGCCATAGGGAAACTGATCACCGAACCAGCGTACCGATTGCTCGGTAACCAGGTAACGAATGGCGGCTCCCAGTGCGCCCCCAACCAGGACACAGAGCAATTCTTTCATGAACCGATTTCCCACAGAAGTGATTCGTGCGCGGATCACCCAGGAGGTAATCACGCAGCCATGGTTACGGTTGTACCGATGACGACAGATTTGAGTAGGGGGGGGAGTTCCGACACGGAAAAAAGAAGGTTTCTTAACGCCACGTTGGGTCCGGGGGCCAACGTTTCGCTTGAAGAGGTAGTATAAATGACGTAAAGTGGAGTGTCGATTCATCTTATGGAGGGTTGGCAGGTTCGAACGCCAAAAGTCCTCCGTGCTTTTCTTTTTGTCCTTGGAGTAGTAGTTCAGTGGCGACGACTAAACAAAACGTCGAAACATCGCTGATGTCGGGTGCCGATATCCTGGTCCAATCATTGGTGAACCAGGGTGTCGAGGTTTTATTCGCTTACCCCGGCGGTGCCAGCATGCCCCTTCACCAGGCCCTGCGCCGTTATGCGTCGCAACTGCGCACCGTGTTACCTCGCCATGAGCAGGGGGGTGGTTTTGCAGCCCAGGGATATGCCCGCACGACCGGTCGTCCGGGAGTCTGTATTGCGACGAGTGGTCCTGGTGCGACCAACCTGGTGACCACGATCGCGGATGCGAAGTTGGACAGCATTCCGATGATTGCCATCACGGGACAGGTGACGACCCCGGTCATTGGGTCGGATGCTTTCCAGGAAACGCCGATTGTTGAAGTTTGCCGAGGGATCAGCAAGCATCATTACCTGGTAACCGAGGTTGAGGATTTAGCACGTGTGGTGCGAGAGGCCTTTTACGTGGCCACGACAGGTCGCCCTGGTCCGGTGTTGATCGACTTACCCAAGGATGTCCAGTTAAACCAATGCGTCCCGGAATGGGACCTGCCAATGAATTTACCCGGCTATCATCCGAACGTGGGTTCGGTGTCCGTGGAACAGGTCAAGCAAGTGGCTGCGGCGATCAAGCTCGCGAAACAACCGGTCCTGTACTGCGGTGGTGGGATCATTGCTTCCGGAGCCAGTGAAATTCTTCGGCAGTTTGCAAGGCAACTGGGTGCTCCCGTGGTCATGACCCTGATGGGATTGGGATGTATTCCTACCCGCGATGAGTTAAGCATGGATATGCTTGGAATGCATGGCAGTGTTTATGCAAACTGGGCAGTACGAGATGCCGATCTACTGATTGCGCTGGGGGTTCGATTTGATGATCGAGTGACCGGTAAACTGGAGAAGTTTGCTGAGCATGCCAAGATTATCCATGTCGATATCGATGCTTCCGAGTTGAACAAGAACAAGCCGGCTCATATTCCAATCGTTGCCGATGCCAAGAATTTCCTGGAAACGCTGATGCCGGAACTGGAACCGGAGTATGAATTCTCGGGATGGCTGCAACAGTGCCAGCAATGGAAGGCAGAGAATCCCTACAAGTATGACCAGGAGTTTGACGGGATTCTGCCGCAGCACGCTATTTCAGAACTCTCTGACCTGACCCAGGATCGTAATACGATTATTTCTGTCGGTGTGGGACAGCACCAAATGTGGTCAGCCCAGTATTTTTCTTTCCGGGAGCCGCGAACCTGGATGTCTAGTAGCGGCCTGGGAACCATGGGATTCGGCTTGCCGGCGGCCATGGGAGCCCAGGCAGCTAACCCGGATGCGCTGGTCGTGGATATCGATGGCGACGGTAGTTTTCAAATGAATATCCAGGAACTGGCGACCTGTTTCTGTGAAAAATTGCCGGTGAAAATCATGCTGTTGAACAACCAGCACCTGGGCATGGTGGTCCAGTGGGAAGATCGATTCATGTCCGGGAACCGGGCTCACACCTACCTCGGGCCCGTGGAACATGCGGAAGCTCGTGGGGAAGGTAACACGGCCTATGCCGAGGATCGTTACCCTGATTTCGTCCAGTTAGCGAAAGCTTACGGTTGTGGAGCTGCCACGGTACGCAAGAAATCTGACCTGCGTGGCGCATTGCAGGAAATGATTGAATACGACGGTCCCTTTTTGCTGGACGTTGTCGTGCCTTACCAGGAACACGTGTTGCCGATGATTCCATCGGGTCAATCGGTACACGATATCATCACCGAGTAGCATTTACGAAGCCAAGGATGCTACCGGATACGGGCGTTATTTTTCTTGATCTCGCCTGATCACTGCCTGTTAAGCTGGCGGGACCGGGGTATAATCTCGTCCGCTCTGCAGTTGGTGTCCGAATTAGCTGGAAAGGGACCTGAATCATGCGATTGGCTTTACACTGGCAGATCCTGGTGGCGATGGTGCTGGGAGCCGGTATCGGTTTGCTGCTTAACGGTACTGTTAGTACGGTCGAGCATTCGGTAACCGGGAAAGATTTACCCTCGGATGCGCAGGCTGTCGACGTTGTTGGACTTCAATTCAAGGACAGCACGGATCGCATCGAGATCGTCGTCAAGTCAGCGGACGGATCCAAGCAGCAGTTCATCGTTGATGGAACAAGGCAGGTAGCAGGGGCTTTTGTCACGCTCAAGGAGTTGAAGGCCAAGCAGCCCCAGGCCTATGGCTGGTTTAAGCGGTATGGAAGGTCGTCGGCTCGCTGGGTTGGTGATGCATCCCAGAAACTGGGTGGCCTCTTCCTGCGGCTGTTACAAATGGTGGCCATCCCATTGATCATTACCTCGCTGATCACGGGCGTACTAGGCCTGGGAGATGCCCAGAGACTGGGCAAGATGTTTGGCCGTACGCTGCTGTACTACGTGAGCACAAGCCTGTTGGCCATTGTCACGGGACTGTGCCTGGTGAACCTGGTTCGCCCCGGATTGAACTCCAACATCGAGAACGTTGCCAAGGCAGCACCCCAGGCCCAGGTCCGCCTGGGAGATGTGTTGTTTGAGCAACTGGAGACGTTGATTCCAACGAATCCGATCCAGGCCGCTGCGAGTGGCAGTTTCCTGTCGATCATCAGCTTCAGCCTGGCGTTCGCTATCTTTACCCTGTTGGTTGGTGGCAAAACGGCAGATACGTTACGCGATTTTTTCCGGAGCCTTTTTGAAGTCATGATGGCGATGACGATGGCGATTATCAAGCTCGCGCCAGCCGGTGTGTTGTTCCTGATGCTGTACGCTACCGCCACGCAGGGCCCCCAGGTCTTCGTGTCCCTGGGTTGGTACATGCTGACCGTGCTGCTGGCCCTGATGGTGCACTCCTGTATCGTGTTGCCTCTGATCCTTAAATTTGTTGCCCGTCGTAACCCGTGGGAATTTGCCCAGGCCATGAGCCCCGCCTTGTTAACGGCATTCAGCTCGGCATCCAGTAACGGGACCCTGCCTCTCACGATGGCCAACGTGGAAAAACGCGCCGGGGTTAAGAGTCGTGTGAGTTCCTTCGTACTGCCACTGGGCGCCACAATTAACATGGATGGGACGGCCCTCTACGAGGCGATCGCCGTGTTGTTTATTGCCCAGTTACACCATGGCGTGAATTTGCCATTATCCCAGCAGATTATTGTTGCCATCACGGCCTTGTTGGCCAGTGTCGGTGCTGCAGGAATTCCCCATGCTGGCCTGGTGATGATGGTGATTATCCTGCAGGCCGTCGGTTTACCCGTTGAAATGCAGGGGATTATCCTGGCCGTTGATCGGGTGCTGGATATGTGCCGTACGAGCGTCAATGTCTGGAGTGACTCCTGCGGTTGTGCCGTGGTGGATCGCTTTGAAACAGCGAACCCCAGCTAGGGAGACAAGATGAGTGGCGTTATTGGGCACATGATGTATGCCATCCTGGGTGGCAAGGCAGCAACCCAGCGCGGGTTGCCGGTGGCGCCTCTCTTGAATCGATACTATGCTTCGTACCTGGCAGGCGCTTACCTGGGATGTGATGTGCAAACCTTGCCCGCTGCGATTTGCGTGGATACCGGGGCACCGATCGGGTACGGTTCCCAGTTGCCGGCGCACAGTCCCTTGACCGGGGGTGCGGTACGGCCCTACCTGTTGACCGTTGATCAGCAGCAGTATTCGCCACGAGAAATTCACCGGTTGTTTTACGGCCGTACGCACCTGTCTTTTGGCTGGGCCCCTGGTCAGCAGGATCAGGCCCTGCCCTGGGAAAAGGTTCCCGATTACCTGGCCGCTGTGATGGGAGATGCCATCCGGTTGTTTGGGCCGGGGCAGCGACAGATTGCCTATATCCTGGGTTGGTTGACTCATGTGGTGGGAGACAACTTGATTAAGTCCTATCAACCGGGAATTGACCTGGAACTACTGGACGGGAAATATACTCCCAAAAATCGTCCGATCCAGGATCTCGTGACATTTCACGAGGTGGGGCACCAGGAACTCGGCCTGTCCTGGAAAGATCTGATGACGGACATGGCGGCCACGCCTGTCGAGTCAATCCAGTTTCATTACATGCGAGTAGCGCCGCCACGCGGTCAGTTGGCAGAACAATTTCCTGCTTCCTGGCAGCCACAGCAGGCTCGTTTACTCAAGGCGGTATTGCAGGAAAATCGCACCTATCAGCAGGTGCGTAATGGGCGCTTGTTACAACAGCTGGCGTTGCGACAGGTTAACGGACGAACGGTTTGTGACGAGGAACTAAGCCAGCGAACGGGTGGGCTGCAGTACGAGGAAATGGTCCAGTTAGCGAAGCAGGCTGACTTTCGTCATGCCCTCTGGCAAATGGGTGAAGCCGTGGCAGACTTGATGGAAAAAGTCGTTCAACGCCAGCCACTACTGCAGCAGTTGCCAACGGACGATGGGCCTGCTTGGCAAACGTTGTCAGCCCGCTGGAAAAAATCCTAGCGATCGAGGGAGTCGATCCTACTCCTTGACCTCGAAGATGGCCTCGATTTCCACTGCAGCTCCTGTCGGTAGAGCAGCAAAACCGACGGCACTACGTGCATGGTAACCATCATCTTCCTTGCCGAAAATCTTGTGCAAAAGGTCCGATGCGCCGTTGATGACCAGGTGCTGGTCGGTAAAGTCACCAGCCGAATAGACACAACCCAGTAGCTTGACGACAGCCAGTCCGTCCAGGCTGCCATGGCACTGGTGAACCGAATTGAGAATCTTGACGGCACAATCACGGGCGGCGTCGTAGCCTTCCTCAACGGATACGCCCGCTCCCAGGATCCCTTTCAGGTCACTGGTGTGTCCGGAAGTGATCAGCAGGTTACCGCTACGTCGGCAAAGATTCAGGTAACCGGGTTCCTGTTCCTGGAACTGGATTCCTTCGGCGAGTGCATTTTCTTCAGCGCCCATGGGTCATGATCCTCTCTGGATTGGTGTGAGCAAAAGTTGTCTTGGGAAGAGTCTAATATAACGATTTTTGCCAGCGAATGAATCCTGGGTAACGGTTTCTACCCGGGAGCCGGTTTGATAAGCAGCATCTGCCTGATTACCGGTTTTCCTTGAGGTAGGCGGCTTCCATGACCTGGTTCGTGGCACGCCCCTGGAAACCTGAAATGCAGGGTTCTCGGTCATCCTGGATAGCGCTCACGAAGTCGTCAATCAACGGGTTGTTGAAATTGTCAGCAGGGGATAGTGCTTCTTCGCGTTGACTGGTTGCGGATTGTACGACCAGTTTTCCGTCATTGAGAGGGCTGACCGTTAAACGTCCCGCAGTACCCATCACGGTGAATTCATCAGGATCGATTACGGCACCAAAATAGCACTGCAGGACGGCATGCAGTCCGCTTTCGAATCGCATGGTCAGGGTGGTGCAGTTGTCGGCCTGGTAATCAGCAGCCAGGGTACTGGTGAATCCGGACACCTCGCTAATTGGTCCAAAGAGATGTTGAAACAGGTCAATTCGATGGCTGCCGATATCCATCAAGGCTCCACCACCGCCCTGTTCCAGGAGTACCCGCCAGTAACCATCGTCGCCAGGGGAGAAACTAAAAGCTGTCGCGGTCACGGCAGTGACCGATAGCGGTTGTCCGATCTCGCCACTGTTAATGACCTCTGCGATACGTTCAATTACCGGGTAAAAGCGGCGGTAGTAAGCAACGCCCAGCTTGACCTTGTTCTGCTCACAGGCCTCGATCATGGTGTCGCATTCGGCAACTGACATGGCCATCGGTTTTTCCACGAGCACATGCTTCCCCTGGTGGGCCGCGGTCACCGCCTGCTGCTGATGCAGGTAAACGGGGGTGGCGATATAGAGTGCATCGATCTCGGGGTCAGCGAGCAGTTGCTCCGCATCCGTGTACCCTCGGGGTACATTGAAATCATCACGAAATTCCTGGAGCTTTTCCGCGTCGCGACGACAAACTGCCTCAAGCGTGCTGGCTGCATTTTGCTGGATGGCCATGGCCACCCGTCGTCGTGCCACATCTCCGCAGCCGAGAATGCCCCATCGAATGGTCATGGTTGGACTCTCTTGACTGGTAAGACCCGGCTGGAACGGCCCAGCATGGCAGGGACAGGGCTAACGGATTTCCAGCAGTTCTACCTTGAAGATTAGCGTGCTGTTGGGGCCGATGACACCGCCTGCTCCCTGGTCTCCGTAAGCCAACTCGGGTGGAATATATAACTCCCACTGGCTACCAACGGTCATTAGCTGGAGTCCTTCGGTCCAGCCACTGATAACTCCGTTCAAGGGGAACTCGGCCGGCGCACCTCGTTGGTAGGAACTGTCGAAAACCGTTCCATCGAGTAAGCGTCCTTCGTAATGTACTTTGACGACGTCCGTGGCGGCAGGCTTGTTGCCTTCCTCGGTCTTGAGCACCTTGTATTGCAGGCCGCTGGGTAATGCCACCACGTCCTCGTGCTTGGCGTTTTCTTCCAGGAACGCTTTTCCTTCAGATTGATTCATTGTTGCTTTATCTCGCGGTTGACAACCGATGAAGAAGAGAAGAATCCAGAGGGCAACGATCGGTAGTCGCGCGTTGCCCCCTGGTAGACGGTAGGATTTCACGTTGGAAAGCATTTACTTGACAACTTCCAGCAGTTCGACCTTGAAAATCAGGGTGCTGTTGGGTCCGATGTTGGCCCCGGCGCCACGTGTCCCGTAACCCAGTTCAGCTGGCACGTACAATTCCCACTGGCTGCCGGGCTTCATCAGTTGCAGTGCTTCCGTCCAGCCCTTGATGACGCCGTTGACCGGGAAGGTTGCCGGCTCACCGCGCTTGTAAGAGCTGTCGAAGACCTTGCCATTGATCAGGCGACCTTCGTAATGTGTTTTTACCTGGTCGGTTGCCTTGGGACTGGTTCCCTTGCCGGCCTTGACGACCTTGTACTGGAGCCCGCTCTTCAGCGTCTTGACGCCTGGCTTGCCCTTGTTTGCCGCGAGGAAGGCCTTGCCCTCGGCCAGGTTCTTGTCCGCATCGATAGCCCGCTTGGCCTCACGCTTGGTGGTCATCTCTTTTTGCAGCGTTGTGATGGCCAGTCGCATTTCGTCGTCGGTTAACAGCAGCTTACCGTCAGAAAGCGCATCAACCAGGCCCTTGGCGAGCAGTTGCGAGCTTACCTCGATACCATTTTGTTTCAGGTCTCGCCCGATATTTACACCGATTGCATAACTGGCTTTCTCGACCGTTGTCTTTAGCTTGGGAGCTGCCGCGGGTTTGTCTTGCGCGTGGGATACAGAGATCGTACCCAGAAGGACAAGGGAGGTCAAAATCAACGTTCGCATGAGGACTCCTAGTTGCGAACCTGCCAATGGGCAAGTTCTGGTAGTTGTAAGATACGTATTTATTTCATAAAGGGTTCGATCGGTCGGATCAGTTTCCGAGGAGTGTGATCGATCCAAAAGAAACATTGCCTGGAAAAAGGTAATGGGCTTACTGGCCCGTCATTGTAAACGATGGAAGAGAGAAACACCAACGGCCGGAAATTCAGGTTCGGGACGTTGAAAAAACATGCTGGATTCAGGATCCTTCCAGGTGTGGCCGGAGCAATGAATTCCAGAGCTTGTAGCCAGCCACGTTAAGGTGGAGTCCATCCTTGATAAATAATTCTGGTTTTGGTTTGCCATCGCTGCCGATCATGGGGCCATCAACGTCGAGGAATACCTGGAGTGGATCGGTCTTCGTGATCTCGAGTATTTGCGAGTTGGCCACGCGGATGGGCTTGATTAACTTCCAACGGGCAATGCTGGGCTTGATGGCTACGAAGATGATCCTGGTCCTGGGAAGTGCGCCCTGAATTTTAGCGACAAATGCCTGGTAGTCCTTGACGACTCGTGCGCTGCTTTTTCCCCGTGCCAGGTCATTGTCACCCGCGTAGAAGACGATGATCCGTGGTTGATGCTTGATGATGATTCGATCCGCAAAGAAGAGTGAGTCGGAGATTTCAGAGCCGCCAAATCCACGGTTGATCACGGGTTTCCCTGGAAATGATTTTTCCAGGTTCCAGTACCGAATACTCGAACTGCCGACAAACAGGATGCCATTCTTGGGCGGCATGGTTTCCCGGTCCGCTTTCTCGAAGGCAGCGATCTGCTTGTCCCAACGATGCGGGTCATGCTTCTTGGGGTCCTGGTCAGCAGCCCAGCCCGTTGAAACGGTTGCTATCACCCAACTGGCCAGGAAGGCCAGCTTGTACCATTCGTGGATCGTACCGCGCTGATGCGTTCGGATCCGTGCCTGCCGGGTGGGGCGATGCTGCGATGCCATAATGAACTCCTGTCGAAATGCGGGTTTTTATCGGTAACCAATGGTCATCGATCATTCCGGATGAATCTTCTTTTTTCCAATAAAACAATAGTAGGGTGCGCGGACAAAAGGCATGTAAGGAACCTTGCCTCGTGATTCCTGGAAATGAACCGGCTCGAAATGCCTGTGCAGGAATGGAACGTGATCGGCTGATGGATAGACGTTGTCCGATCCGAACCAAACGGGCCAGAAGTTGCGATTGAACCAACCGTGTTTGTTCAGGCCATCCGCGGGATGTTTTCGCGAGACATAAAAATCTACGACACCGATGATTCCCCCGGGTCGCAAGAGCGAGAGGCTGTGTTCCAGGGCGGCAAACCAGTCGGGGATCATGGTTAGTGAATAGGAAAACGTGATGACATCCACCGATCCCTCCGGCGGTCGGAAACGCGTTGCATCCGCCTCTACGGTTTCCACGTTGGACCAGCCGTTGGCCTCGATACGCTGGTCGGCAATTTTTAACAGTGATGGTGACAGGTCGACGAGGTAGGCTTTCTGCAGCGAATCAATCCGGTCTCCAAGGTATTCCAGGTTGGATCCGGTGCCACCTCCCATGTCCATCCAGATACCATCCTGGGGCACCTCCAGGGTTTGCCATAATGATTCGCGACCATGTAGCAGTCGGTTGCGGAAGTCGTCATAGCTGTTGGCCTGGCCCGAGTAAAAACTTTCCAGGCGGGCAGCATGATCCTTACCCCGGACGGGCTTCAAGGCCATGTGGTAAAGAATCTTGAGGTCGGAAAACAACTTCACGTCGATTCGCTCCCGAAGGGTACGGTCCCAGGCAAGGGTTCGGTGTAAGGGTGTGCAGCAGTGCTGATCAGGCGGCCAGTTCCGCAATAAAGAAACCGCCGTAGGTATGGACACGATCCTTGGCATGGAGTTCCTCGGCCAGTTGCTCATTATAGGTCAGCAATTCAGACAGCAACTGGAAGTCGTCGTTCTTGCGTACCTGGACCTGGTTGAGGAAATCGGTGTTGAGTCCACCACTGCGCCAGATGATACGGCTGCCCGGTGCGGCCCGGTCAATAATTGCCTGCCATTCCGCTTCCAGTAATGGAAAAAATCGATCCGATAGCCAATCCATGTGATCAAGCAGAACAAAACGGGAGATGGCTGTCGGGTGTTGTTCCAGGAATCCCTGGACGCTGTTGGTATAGACGCTGACATTGTCGACCAGGCCACCCTTGAGTTTCTGAAAGTTCTCTTCCTTGAGGTACTCGGGACAACACTCGGGCGTGTAAGATCCGGTCATGTAAACCCGCCAGAAATAGTTGTCCGATATCGGGATTTCCGTGAATACCGCGTCCATGCAGTCCTGGGCAAAGCTGGCAATGCCACCCTCGTATTGGCTATCCACTTGCTGGCGTTGAGCCTTGGGGACCCCAATCATGGAGAGTGTCGCATCCCGTTTCATGGCGAAACGCAGCGCACGTCCCCAGACCCGTTCACGCACGTGGTTCGTGTAGATCTCTCGCTGTTCCTCCAGGGAGTTGGTTTCCAGGATGGCATTGATGTGGGGCCGGATACGGAGAATGCGATCCGTGTAGACACGCAGCATACGAGCGACGGTCCCGGAGGTGCCTCGATAGTAAAACGACTTGCGCGGGTGATCAAAGAACTTGATCCATCGATCCCAGTAATTCCGGGACCAACTGGTCAGGTCGGATCGTAGTTCATCCTGGTAGATTTTCCTGGCACCTGGTAAACGCCCCTCACCAAACATCTTGAAAAAATTCTCGTAAGGAAGATTGCGGATGGCAGCCAGTTTTAATTCCAGCAAGGCATTCTGGCGAGGATTCATGTCAACGGCGTGTACATGTCGTGGTCCGGCCAGTGCGTAGTCCAACGCATTGCAACCGGCTGACGTGATGACCAGTACGTCATCTTCAGGACCAAGATCCAGCGCCACTCGGTCCAGGCGTGGGTCTTCCCAGCAGGTGTTATAGACAAGATGATTGTGGTGCACCAAATTGAATATTCGGCCACTCACCCAGTTCAGGATAGACATGGTGAAGGATTCTTCCCGGCGGATAGTATCGCTCGAAAACGCTTCCCGTTTCCCGTCATCCGGGAAACAGGATTCTCCCGGTACCATCCGTGCAGGGGAGTAGGAGTAAACTGTTATTTTAGCGGTGTGACTGTCGTCCACAAGGCAGTCGCCATAAATCAGTGGCGTCGACCACCTGCCTGACCGGGACTGCTTATTTCACTCGTGTTGCGACGCTGGACTCCCCGGGCCTGCTTTGTTCCAATAAGCACTCGATCATGATGTGTATTAACATGGGAACAGTTTAACGATCATAAGGATGACCCGTGGTATGAAAACCTTACGAACCAACAGATGGCAGGCAGGCTATGGGGTTTTGATCCTGGTCCTGTGCAACACGATCACGGGCCTGTCTGTGGAAAATGCCTCCAGCTTGGCAGAGGCCGAAAAAGGCGGTTTTGTTTTTGAAGAAGCGTCTTTTCCGCAATGTCATGCATCGACCCTTGCCGAGACGCCGAGTGGCCTGGTCGTGGCCTGGTTTGGTGGGACACGTGAGAAAAATCCGGACGTGGGTGTCTGGGTCTCGCGGCAGGATGCTCAGGGTAAGTGGTCTTCGCCGCGCGAAGTAGCCAATGGTGTCCAGGATCCGAAGCTCAGGTATCCCTGCTGGAACCCGGTCCTTTACCAGGTGCCCGCTGGGAACCTGCTGTTGTTCTACAAGGTTGGTCCCAGTCCCAGCAGTTGGTGGGGCATGTTGATCCAGTCAACCGATGACGGCAAGACCTGGAGTCAACCGCATCGTTTACCCGATAAGATTGCCGGTCCGATCAAGAATAAACCGGTGCTGTTGAAAGATGGCCGGTTGCTCTGTGGTTCCAGCACGGAAGACCAGGGGTGGCGCGTGCACATGGAATGGACGACTGACCAGGGAAAGAATTGGCAACGCACGAAACCGCTTAATGATGGTAAGACACAGCACGCCATCCAGCCGACGATTCTACAGCACCGTGATGGACGCCTGCAGATTCTCTGTCGCAGTCGCGGTACCGGTAAAATCCAGCAGTCGATTTCCAGGGACCAGGGGAAGACCTGGGGACCCTTGCAACCGACGACGCTACCCAATCCCAACTCCGGGATCGACGGAGTCACATTGCAGGACGGGCGACATTTGCTCGTCTATAATCACACGCCCCGTGGACGTAGTCCGCTGAATGTTGCGATCTCGAAAGATGGTCAGCAATGGCATCCGGCAGTGACCCTGGAAAGTACACCCGGTGAATATTCTTACCCGGCAGTTATCCAGGGAAAAGATGGCCGGATTCATATTACGTATACCTGGAAACGGCAACGTGTCCGACACGTTGTCCTCGATCCTGGGAAACTTCGTGCGGGATCTTGATCCCGGGAATCAGAATAGATCGGGTCAATTGTTTGTCCCTGTGCCATGAGGAGCATCTTCTTGACTTCACATCCATGTCAGCAAGCGTGGAAGAGTGCCTGGGATTTGCGAGGTGACACGACCTACCTGAACCACGGTTCGTTTGGGCCATCACCCCAACCGGTTCTGCAGGCGTATCGTGACTGGCAGGCCAGGATGGAGAACCAGCCTATGGATTTCTTCGTCCGTATCTTTCCCGAGGCGCTGCTGGACGCCCGCCAGCGACTGGCCGATTTCCTGGGAGCCCAGGCAGAAGACCTGGTTTTCGTGGAAAATGCCACGCAGGCCATGAACGTAGTCGCCAATAGTTTTCCACTGGCTTCCCAGGACCAGGTACTGTTGACGAACCATGAGTACGGGGCGGTCCAACGGATCTGGCAGTTGACCTGTGAACGCGTTGGCGCAGAAGTAGCCACCGTTGATTTACCGGACTGTTTTGAGACGACGCAGGAGGTAGTTGATACCATCCTGGCGGCCTGCACCGACCGGACACGACTGCTGGTGATCAGTCACATCACGTCACCGACCGCTGTCACGCTGCCGGTCCAGGAAATCTGTGAACGTGCTCGTCAGCAGGGCATCCAGGTCTGTATCGACGGTCCGCATGCGCCGGCACAAGTGCCCGTCAATTTGGAGACTCTTGGTTGCGATTATTATTGTGCCAGCTGTCACAAGTGGCTGTCTGCTCCCTTTGGTACCGGGTTCCTCTACGTGGCCCGTGAGCACCAGTTTCGGCAACGTCCGCTAACCCTTAGCTGGGGGCAGTTGCCACCGGAAGAAGTGAGTCACTGGTCAGATGAGTTTCTCTGGAGTGGCACACGGGATCCGTCAGCTTACCTGGCGGTCCCGGCTGCGATTGATTTCATGGAGAACGTCGGCTTACGGGATTTCCAGGAGGCAGGACATGCCCTGGCGCAGTACGCCCGCCAGCAGCTTATAGAGCTGACAGGTGTTGAGCCGATGGTAGCCGATGATCCGTGCTGGTACGGCTGCATGGCGCAACATCCATTGCCTCCCGGTGATGCTCGTGAATTGCAGACAAGTCTCTGGAAACAATACGGGATCGAAGTGCCGATCGTGGATTGGAACCAGCGTCGTTTTGTGCGGGTTTCCTGCCACTTGTATAACGACCAGTCACAGGTTGACCGCTTGATGGTGGCGCTACGGGAATTGTTGGCCTAGTTCACTTCCCTTTCAGCAAGACACCTGGCAAAGGCTTCTGTTAAGATAAATAACAGCTCATGCACGGCAAGTAACAAGCTCAAGAACCGTGGGATAACCGGAAGGACCATTACTCCATGTGGCCGGAACAGGAAAATACGCAGGAACTGTTGATGGGAGTCCAGGGTGGTGACGACAAGGCGATCAATCAGCTTTTTGATCGGCATCAAGGAGCCGTTCGCCGTCTTGTCCAGATGCGGTTGGATCAGCGTATCCGACAACGTGTTGGTGTAAGTGACGTGGTCCAGGACGTGTTGATCTCAGCAAACCGACGCTTGAAAGAATACCTGAAGTCGCCCCCCATGCCGTTTCACCTCTGGATTCGACAGATTACCAAGGACCGGATCATTGACGCCCATCGTCGTCATCGGGCTTCCGCCAAGCGCAGTGTCGACCGCGAACGGGCCATGGTCGTGCCAGCCGGGATGAACCGTTCGACCATGGAACTGGCGGCTCACCTGTGTGATGGTGAATTGACACCGGCTGCGCTGGCCACCCAGCGGGAAATGGTGCGCCGAGTGACGGAAGTCCTCTCAGAGCTGACTGAGCAGGAGAGTGAGATCATCATGATGCGTCATTTCGAACATCTTTCCAACCAGGAAGTGGCCCAGGCACTGGAGTTGAGTGAACCGGCTGCTGGTATGCGATACCTGCGAGCCTTACGTAAACTGCGGGCCCTCTTGTTGGACAACCCGGAAGAAGAATCGGAAAAGCCGTGAATGATCAGCGGGATTCCTTGAGTTCAGATGAAAACCCGGCAGGTTCAGCCGAACTGGACGTGCGCCTGGCGGAACTGTTGGGAGAAATGAGTGAGGCAGCACGCCAGGGAGAGGAAGTGGATATCGAGATCCACTGCCAACAATATCCAGAACTGGCGGATGAACTGCGAGAGCTCTGGGGAATGTTGCTGGTGGCTGATATTGCCGGGAACGACCTGGAAGCGACGACGCTGATGGATGGAGGCGATCCAGCGAAATTTCTTTTCGAATTGCCTTGCCAGTTTGGTGATTACGAATTGCAGGAAGAGATTGGTCGGGGCGGCATGGGGGTTGTTTTTCGTGCCTACCAGAAAAGCTTGAAACGGGATGTGGCGGTGAAAATGATCCTGCGCGGTGAGCTCGCCTCGGAGGCCGATCGAGAAAGATTTCGCGTGGAAGCCGAGGCGTCTGCCCACCTGGACCACCCTGGTATTGTCCCCGTCTATGAGGTTGGTGAAATCAACCATTATTCTTATTTCAGCATGAAATATGTTGTGGGAGAAACACTGGGACAACGACTCGCCCGGGGGCCTTTGCCCGCTCGTGAAGCTGTCTCGATTTTAAGTAAGGTGTCTCGAGCGGTTCATTTCGCGCACCAGCAGGGTATCCTGCACCGGGACCTCAAGCCTTCGAATATTCTCCTGGATGAGAGCGGTCAGCCCCACATCATGGATTTTGGCCTGGCCAAGCGATCTAACGATGAGGAAAGCCTGACGCGTACCGGTGCTATTCTCGGAACGCCGGCTTACATGGCCCCGGAACAGGCAGGTGGTGTACGTGGTAACGTAGGTCCTGTCAGTGATGTTTATAGTTTGGGATCAGTGCTATATCACATGCTGATCGGGCACCCACCCTTCCAGGCTGCTTCACCGGTGGACATTGTCCTGATGGTGCTGGAACAGGATCCTGTGCCACCCCGGATGATTAATCCTGTAGTCGATCGTGACGTGGAGATGATTGCGTTGCGATGTCTCCAGAAACCACTGGATCTGCGATACGCGAGTGCTGAGGCACTAGCCGACGACCTGGATGCCTATCTGAACGACGAATCGATCAGTGCCCGTAGCGGGCGATTGCCGCAGGTCATGTCGCGTTGGTTCCGAGAAACCCACCATGCTCCAATCCTGGAAAACTGGGGGCTCCTCTGGATGTGGCACAGCCTGGCACTGTTGATTGCCTGCTGGCTTACGCAGTGGATGAAGTGGGAAGGTATTTCCCAGCGATGGTATTATCTGGATGTTTGGTTGGTGGGACTGGGAGCCTGGGCGATGGTCTTTTGGACACTTCGCCGGCGCATGGGGCCTGTCACTTTCGTGGAACGCCAGATTGCCCACGTCTGGGCCGCCAGCATGTTGAGCTGCGTGTTGTTGTTCCTGGTGGAATATCAACTGGAGATGCCGGTCCTGACCCTGGCACCGATGATCGGGCTGCTCAGTGGCAGCGTTTTCCTGGTCAAGGCTGCGATCCTGTCCGGAACTTTCTACGTGCAGGCTCTCTGCCTCTACGCGACCGCCGTGGTGATGGCCTGTTGGCCCCAGTGGGGACATGGCTTGCTGGGAATCATCTCGGCAGCCTGTTTTTTCATCCCTGGCCTCAAGTATCACCGGCAGCGGATCCGTCGGACATCGTGAGATCAGTTTCAGGATTATCCAACAAAATCTTTCATGGCCCTGGCAGAAAGCTTGCGAAAACGTGCTTGCTCCCAACGTGCCAAGGGATATCCCAGCCAGACGAACCAATGGTTCGGTCGTGAAAAGACATCGATTTGGTAGTGCACGCGGTCAGTTGCATGATCCCACGAGACGCAGAACCGTTCCTCGCCACTTTCCAGGTGGCCAGGGAGCGTTCCATAGGCGAAGCCGTAGCGATCAATCTGCCCGGTTTCGTCGACGGTGTAGACAATGCGGGCTGGATTGAGTGACCAGAACCCGTAGCCGCGAAATAAGACAGCGACCACGGACCCTTGCGTAATCGGTACGGTAGGCCAG
>MPLU02125053.1_pt1 | contig 41177 bp, 32 predicted proteins | sample 1617381 | NCBI WGS metagenome assembly MPLU02 (sample SAMN05944801, study PRJNA350692) | marine metagenome | biome: marine; feature: ODZ; material: water; isolation source: 90 m water sample filtered on 0.2 um supor filter | place: Pacific Ocean | collected 2012-04-08 | depth 90m m
AGCCGGTTTCTTGTCGTCCTGTAGGCTGACAAACTGCGTTGCGGCGTTCGAGCCGCGATTTCCCTGGTCGGCCGGTTTCTTATCGTCGGCCGGTTTCTTGTCGTCGGCCGGTTTCTTGTCGTCGGCCGGTTTCTTATCGTCGGCCGGTTCTGTGGGCGGAGTTGGTTCGGGTTCTTTGATGTAATTTAGCTTGCGTTCGTTGTAGTATTCCTCGATTTGCTCCTCGGTGATCGCTGCCCTGGCTGCCTTAAGCGCCGGCTGGGTAAAATCTTTCTCGCGATCGAGATGGATGTAAGAGAAGTCGATCTGTTCGGGGTAGCGGAAGCCGGCATGCAGGTGATTAGGGGCGAAAGGAAAGGGGTCCTGGATAATCTTCTGCCTATTTGCGTAAAAATCTCTGGTATCTTGATCCGTGGCGTCCTTGGGAACCTGGTCCAGGTATTGAACGGCATTGAGCTCCAGGTATTCGACTTCCACTTGTCGATTGTTGCGTTGGTGCAGGGTCCAGAGGTCACTGGGAAAGGAGACGCCGGACGCACCACTGGCGGCAAAGCGGTGGAACAAGTGGTGGAATGTGAGCTCGCGTCGTAGCTGGTCGTAGAATTGCAGTTCGGTCATTTGTCCGTCGGTCGCTGAATACAGGGACTTGAGCAAGTCGCCTTCCAGCCGATTGAGGAACCTGGAACGTGTGACCTTGATACCAGCTTCTTCATCGGTGCCGGGACTGGAGAAAGTTTCCAGGTAGTCATCGATCATCTTGTCGGTGATGGTGATCCCTAGCTCTTCGGCTTTTTTTCCTGCCAGCAGCAGGGCGACCTGGAATTGGTCTCCGGTGTCATAGATCAGGGGCAGGACGGTGGGTGCTCCGAGATTGGGTTGTTGAATACTGTCGAGGACCCGGTGAGCGAGGATGTGTTGGTTACGTAAGCGAAAGAGTTCATTTTCGGTGATGGTTTCATTGGGACTCCAAAGGCGGTTGATATGCCACCACGGTTTTTTGGGGTTCCACTGCGCCACGTCGGCATTTGCGCGACCACCGGCCTGTGTGCCTTGATAGCTTTGCAGCGAGGGGCCGACGGTAAAAACGACCAGGATGAGAATACCGAAGACAGCCAGGAAGATGCGTTGGTTGTTACGGAAAAATCCAAATGGATCCAGTTTTGGCATAGTTCTTTATCCTGATAGGCAGAGTTAATTCAGCGGCCACGGCCTTGACAGGCTACTAGGTGGCATATTATTGAATTGTCAGGGGACGATCCCCGGGAAAACCCATAATTCTAGGAGTCCGTGCAGTCAATACAATGGCAGTTCCTGAACTGTACCCCCTACCTAACCGGAAAATCTTGGTGTCCGCAGCTGTATAAAGTAGTAGACGGCTGTGGTAATCCGTCGTTTTCTGGTGTGGAGGGCCGGTTCTGCTGGACGATGCTAAAGGGCGTAAGGATGTTGTACAAGGTGCCTTGAGACGTGCTGTGTCGTGAGGAATTCGAAGAATTTGGCGTTAAAATTCCCCCATTTCACCTAGTTAGACGTATTTCCAGGTGACAGGGCGGCTGCTGTGGTAATTGCAGAAAATCAGAACGGAATGGTTTGATGGCTAAAAAGTCGGCTAAATCCGAGAAATCTTTGGTGATTGTCGAATCACCGGCGAAGGCCCGTACCATCTCAAAATATTTGGGCAAGGGATACGAGGTCGAGGCAAGTATTGGCCACATCCGTGATTTACCTCGAGGTGCAAAGGAAATTCCGGGAAAATACAAGGGACAGGATTGGTCCTACCTGGGAGTGAACGTCAACGAGGATTTTGACCCGGTCTATATCATTCCATCAGAAAAGAAGTCACACGTCACGAAACTGCGCAAGTTGCTCAAGGAATGCGATAACCTGTACCTGGCAACGGATGAGGATCGTGAAGGGGAGGCGATCAGTTGGCACCTTCAGGAGGTTCTCAAGCCCAAGGTTCCTGTCAAGCGTTTGGTCTTCCATGAGATTACCAAGGAAGCCATCCAGGATGCGTTGAATAACACGCGGGCGATTGACGAGGGCCTGGTGAGTGCGCAGGAAACGCGGCGGATCCTGGATCGCCTGTACGGTTACGAGGTTTCCCCATTATTGTGGCGCAAGGTAGGTCCCAAGCTTTCAGCAGGTCGCGTGCAGAGTGTTGCGATTCGATTGATCGTCGAGCGGGAACGATTGCGATGTGCTTTCGTGGATGCAACCTACTGGGACCTGATTGGCATGTTCTCTGTTGGGTCCAATGAGTCCCAGGAGGGTTCTACAAGTCAGTTCAAGGCAACGTTGGTATCCGTCGATGGACGACGACTGCCACTGGGCAAGGACTTTGATTCGGCCACCGGGCAGATCAAGAATCCGGATCTTTACCTGATGGATGAAGCCCAGTCACAGGCCCTGATGGAGCGACTGGAAGGAGCAGAGTTCCGGGTTGCCAGCCTGGAAGATAAACCGTACACGACCAAGCCGTCAGCTCCCTTCACGACCAGCACGATGCAACAGGAGGCTAATCGGAAGCTCAGTTTCACGGCGACGCGAACGATGCGAGTGGCACAGAGTCTCTACGAGAATGGTTATATCACCTACATGAGAACCGATTCGACCAACCTGGCGTCGGTCGCTGTTGATGCGGCTCGGAAGCTGGTGCTGTCCGAATACGGTGATGAATACCTGCCGGAAGGCCCCCGAACCTACGTGTCCAAGGTCAAGAATGCCCAGGAGGCTCATGAAGCGATCCGTCCGGCAGGCGATCCGTTCATGTTGCCGGAAAAGATCAAGGGTGATCTGTCGGATGACCAGTACCGGTTGTTTGAACTTATCTGGAAGCGGACGATTGCCAGCCAGATGACGGATGCTCGCGGTCACCGAATCATGATCACGATTGAAGGAGGAGGAGCGGTATTCCAGGTTAGTGGTCGCACCATCGATTTCCCGGGATACCTGCGAGCTTACGTGGAAGGCTCTGATGATCCCTCGGCGGAACTGGCGGATAAGGAAACCATCCTGCCGTCGATGGAACTGGAGCAACGGTTGAACTGCCATGAACTGGAGCCGAAAAGCCACACCACGCAGCCGCCTGCTCGCTATAGCGAGGCCTCGTTAACCCGTGCCCTGGAAGAAAGAGGTATCGGGCGTCCCAGTACCTACGCGGCAATTATCGAGACCATTATCGGACGTGATTATGTCTTCAAGAAGAGTAATGCCCTGGTCCCGACATGGGTCGCTTTCTCCGTGGTGCGGCTGCTGGAAGAACATTTGCCGAACCTGGTCGATTACCAGTTCACGGCAGAGATGGAAAGCTTCCTGGATGCGGTGAGTCGGCAGGATGCCGAACCGCTGAAGTACCTGGAGGAGTTTTATTTTGGGGTCCAGGGGCCGGGCCTCAAGAAACTCGTCGCCAGTAAGATTGAGGATGTCGATCCACGTACGGTGAGCCGCTTCTCGCTGGGGGAACCGGGTGAAGGTGAGCACCGGGAGGAAATCTGGATCCGGGTTGGTAAGTACGGCCCGTTTATCGAGCAGGGTGAACGCCGTGCGAGTATTCCCGATGGGATGACTCCTGACGAGTTGACCCAGGAGCGGTCGTTGCAGCTACTGGCCGAGGGCCAGTTGGCCGATGAGCCCCTGGGATTCTGCGAGGAGACGAAGCGACCGGTCTATCTCAAGCAGGGGCGGTTTGGACCCTATATTCAGCTGGGTACCACCGATGACGAGCAGAAGGTCAAGAATGCATCACTTCTGAAGGGAATGACCCTGGAAGAGATGGATCTGGCAACTGCACTGAAATTATTGAGCCTGCCCCGGGACCTCGGAAAACACCCCAAGGAAGAAGAGTCGATCGTGGCACATAACGGGCGTTATGGTCCTTACGTCAAGTGTGGTACGGAGACACGGTCGCTGCCTGCCGAGATGTCGCCGCTGGAAGTAACGGTGGAGCAGGCGGTTGAATTGCTGGCGCAGCCGAAACGTCGGGGGCGTGCGGCCCCCAAGGAACCGTTGAAGGTGTTTGACCCATCCCCGGTCACGGAACAACCGATCAAGTTGCTGGATGGACGGTATGGACCGTACGTCACGGATGGAACGACCAATGCCTCATTGCCACGAGGTACGACGGTGGAAGAGCTGGATTTTGACCAGGCTGTGAACCTGCTGGCCGAACGGGCGGCACGCAGTCCCAAGAAGAAAACCAAGAAGAAGAAAGCGAAGAAGAAAGCAAAGAAGAAAGCGAAGAAGAAAGCAAAGAAGAAAGCTACTAAGAAGAAAGCTACTAAGAAGAAAGCTACTAAGAAGAAGGCCGCGGCCAGCAAGAAAGCGGTCGGTTCGTCGGATGACTCGTCGGAAACGCCAGCCGAGTAGCTTACGGAGCGGCCGGGGGCGTCTAGGAATCCTCGTCCACGTCCGTATTCAAGGCCAGTGCATAGGCCGTGGCGTGGGAGCGGCAATGAGAGATGCTGATGAGCATCCTGGCGATTCCAAGGCTTTCACAGATGTCTCGTGCACCACCGCCAAGGCTAACGATCGGGGCCCCACCCGGCTCGTTGCGAATCTCGATATCTCGCCAGCGGATGCCGCGGGCCCAGCCGGTTCCCATGGCCTTGAGAATGGCTTCCTTGGCTGCCCAACGTCCCGCGTAGTGTTGCGTGGCTGCCTTGCGTGAGCTGCAATAATCAATCTCGTTGGGCGTGTAGATGCGATTGATGAACAGGTCGCCGTGTCGTTCGATCATCTGGGCGATGCGAAGACATTCAACAATGTCGGTTCCAATGCCAAATACATTCATAGTTTTAATCCACAGGCCTGTTGAGCCCGCTCCAGGACGTCGCCAGCTTTCTTGCGTGCCAGTTGGGCGCCGTCTCCCAGGATCTGGTGGACACGGTCTGGATCCGCGGCCAGGGCTTCGCGACGTTCACGGGCCGGAGCGAAATAGGCCTCGGCAGCATCAGCTAACGCTTTCTTGATGTCCCCGTAGCCGAATCCTCCCTGTCGATAAGTGCTGGCCATGTCGTCACGTGCTGCCTGGTCGACAAACAGGCTGTAGAGTTGGTAGAGCAAGTCATCGTCCGGTTCCTTGGGATCTTCCATGGGGCGTGAATCGGTCGGGATCCGCATGACTTTCTTACGCATTGATTTGACAGGTTCAAACAACTCGATCGTGTTGTCGTAGCTCTTGGACATTTTTTCGCCATCGGTTCCAGGCACCTTGTGAGCCGCATCCAGGACCTTGGCCTTGGGGAGTACGAAGACTTCGCCAAACTGGTGATTGAAACTTCCAGCCAGGTCGCGGCAAACCTCGATGTGTTGCACCTGGTCGCTGCCTACCGGTACCACTTCTGAATCGTAGGCCAGGATGTCGGCAGCCATCAGTACCGGGTAGGTGAACAGGCCGGCATCGGCACTGATGCCCTTTTCTTTTTTTTCCTTGTAGGCGTGGCAACGTTCCAACAGGCCAAAGGGAGTTCCTGTCATTAATAACCAGGTTAGCTCGGAGACCTGTGGGACATCGGATTGCACGAACAGGATGGCCTGCTCGGGATCCAGCCCCAGTGCCAGCAAGTCCAGTGCTGCCTCCAGGGTCAGTTCACGCATCTGGTCGGCATCCCGGATAGTTGTTAACGCATGCAGGTTGGCCAGGAAATAATAGGACTCCTCCTCGTTCTGCAAGTCAATGTATTGCTGGATGGCGCCGAAGTAGTTGCCCCAGTGAAAGCGACCGGTCGGTTGAATTCCAGAAAGCACTCGCATGCGATTACCTTTTCCTTGCAGTTCTTTTTTCAGGTCCCATGGTACAGCGGGTCAGGCGGTTTCGTTGGTTCCGGATTCGGTGGTACTGCTGGCCGGAGGCGAGCCAGGTAACTGCAGCGTTCCAGAGAGTTCTCCGATAGACCCCGCTCCAGCATCCCGGAAGGCGGCGGGTAATTCATCCAGCAGCCGCATGGTGAGAGTCGGGTCATAATAGTTGGCTGTTCCGATTTGCACGGCGGAGGCCCCCGCTACCAGGAATTCCATCACGTCATCGAGCGAACCAATGCCACCAATTCCGATCAAGGGAACGTCCGTGACCTGGGCCACCTGGTGAATGCAGCGTAAGGCGACTGGCTTGATGGCCGGGCCACTGAGCCCACCAACCACGTTCCCCAGTAAGGGGCGGCGTCGACGCCAGTCGATGGCCATGCCCAGGAGCGTATTGATCAGGCACAGGGCGTCTGCTCCGTTGTCAGCTGCCGCAGTGGCCATGACGCGGATATCCGTTACGTTGGGGGTCAGCTTGGCCAGGATCGGAAGCTGGCAGGATGCCCGGACCTGCGCGACCAGTTGGCCACACAGTTCAGGATCAGTCCCATAGTCAACACCGCCAGATACGTTGGGGCAGGAAATGTTTAATTCGACCGCTGCGACTCCCTCGGCCTGGTCCAGTTGCTGGGCCAGGGCCACGTACTGCTCGATGTTGCGCCCAGCAATGCTGACGATGACCGGGGAACCTGTCGTGGCCAGGTAGGGCAGGTGATGGTCAATGAACGAGTCGATGCCGTCGTTATCGAGGCCGATGGAATTGAGCAGGCCAGCGGAAGTCTCCACGGTTCGCCACGGCGTATTGCCCATACGAGGTTCCGCCGTGATCGTCTTGGGAAGAATGCCACCCAGTCGAGACAGGTCAACCACGCGTTCCATCTCGCGAGCATAGCCAAACGTCCCGGAAGCCACCAGGATCGGATTCGGTAAAGAAAGCCGGCCCAGTTGGACTCGGAGATCGATATCTGTTGGATTTTCAGCCACGGTTAGGCCAGTCCCTTGAGATGCGCTATCGGAAATCGTCTCTGCCTAAGGACCCCCCGGTTACACGAGTCGAGGACCTACCCTTTAATCTACCGAGGTCACCAGATAGCCACAATCCGGGGACCCGGGAAGCGCAGCATCCCCGGACGCGGAGGTTCTCCACGTTTCAACAAGGTCAGGATCGACCAGCAGCCCGGTATCAATACCAGGCTAGATGACACCGCCGTGCACGCGTTGCGAATTCATGTGATCCGGTTGATCCAGGTGCCAGAAGCGCTCCCAGAAATTCAGGATGGAGCGCTGATCTTCCGAATTGAAAATCATCTGTTGCGTTCGCCGTACGCGATTGCCTGAATAAGCCGGAATCAGACAGCCTACACTGGTCGTCAAGATCAAGCCTAGCAGCGCCGTGTAAATCATCCGACGCATAAGAAAAATCCTCCGTGAAACGTCGTAATCACTCAAAGCCAAACGCCCTTCCTTGAGATGGCGCAACCAGGGTCCATCCGCGGATCCCAGGCTTCAAGATGAGTACAATCCAAGTAACGTGATGAGTAGGGTGACGAGACTGTTCAATTCATGTCCTGATTACTATCGGCACAAGTAATCAAGAAGATGAGTCTTGTCGGGGGGCTTATCTGTACACGAACGCTGCTCGGCCTGCAACAGGAATCCAGTAGCGAGTAAGAAAATCTGCTCACCTTTCCCGGTTAACCTGGATTACCGACAGGCTTCGAGAATCTCGGTGATAGCAGGCTTGGTAATGCTAGCTGCCAAGCTGGCTGTCCGGACCACCCAACGGTTCCGAAGGGGGAGGGTTGCTCACCGGAGGATCCGCTTGAGGAGGGGCGGGGGTTACGGGAGTTTCGCTGGCGGGAGGACTATAGGAACTCGGCTCGGCCGTCTCGGCAGCAGCCTGTTCTTCCAGGTGCTTGACCCGTTCTTCCATCTCTTTGCCCGGCTTAAACGTCACCACGTACTTGGCGGGAACGTCAACACGTGCTCCCGTACGCGGGTTGCGAGCCTTACGAGCGGCCCGTTTCTTCACCTCGAAAACACCAAAGTTACGTAACTCAATACGGTGCTCGGTTACCAGCGTTTCCACGATGGCATCAAACGTCTTTTGAACGATTTCCTTGGTTTTCAGTTGAGTTAAACCAATCTCTTCGGAAATCGTTTTGACGATCTCTTTCTTGGTCACGACTACGGTCTCCTGAAAACAACGGCTGCCCTTGCTAGCAACCTCCCTAAAAGCTGACCTAAAGCCAGGGCTTGAAACGACCCAAGTGTAGTACTGATAAGTACTAGAATCAAGATCAAACGATCTGTTTCGGCAAGCAGAGACATTACCAGATAGAATTTTAGACGGCGTTTGACGGCCTTGGATGCCATTAAGTGGAATCCGTAAGTCTATTTACGTAAACACTTTAAGGCTAAACGTTCCGCTGGAGGCGTTTCTGTGTGACTTAACTCATGTAGGGGGAACAACTTGGGGGCGAATTGCTTTTTTTTACGTTTGATCCTTTTTAAAAATAGGCAAATCCGACGTTAAGGGCTCGTGGTGATAGGGCTACTGGCAAGAAGTCTTATTCCCTCTGAGTCGTCTGCTTTCTGCCGATCCCAGGCTGCGGGTCGTTGGAGTGAATCGGTCCGTCTCCTAGAATGGGGAAATGGAGACGAAGCAACGTATTTATCTTGATAATGCGGCAACCAGTTGGCCCAAGCCTGAGATGGTGTACCTGGCGACCGATACTTACCAGCGCGAGTTGGGTGCGCCGGCTGGTCGTAGCAGCTATGTTGAGGCGGATGAAGTCCAGCGGACGATTCTTCGCGTGCGGCAGCGATTGGCTGATTTACTTGGTGTGCCCGAGCCAAAACGGAACGTTTTTACCAGTGGCGGCACGGGCTCTCTGAACCTGGCGATTCATGGATGCTTACGTTCCGGGGATCACGTTGTGACCACGGTGGCTGAGCATAACAGCGTCCTCAGGCCGCTGCGGTACCTGGAGGATAAGGGCTGCATTACGGTCACACGTGTAGGCTGTGATGCAACTGGCCAGGTGGATCCGGATGAGGTGCGTCAGGCGATCAACGCACGGACCCGGATGATTACGATGCTCCATGTTTCGAATGTGACAGGGGTTGTACAACCTGTTCAGGAGATCGGGCAAATCGCCCGCGAGCAGGATGTGCTTTTCCTGCTTGACGTGGCCCAGTCTCTTGGGCACCTGCCCGTGGAGGTTGAATCTCTGCAGGTGGACCTGGTCGCCGGGTCATGCCATAAGGGTTTGATGGGGCCACTGGGGCTGGGTGTACTTCATGTAGGGCCTCGTGCTGAAGCGGATTTAGCGCCCTTGTTACAGGGAGGAACAGGTACGGAAAGCGAAACGGATCAGCAGCCCGAAGGGCTGCCTGAGAAATACGAGTCGGGCAACCTGAACGTCGTGGGAATCATGGGGTTGGCGGCCGCCCTGGATCACCTGCAGGAAACGGGCCTGGCCGTGGTTGAGCAACATTTACGGGATCGAACAGGGGAATTGATCGAGGGATTGTCCAGGATCGAGGCAGTGCGATGTTACGGGGCCCCGGATTCACTGGGCGTGGTCAGTATGACCATGCAGTCTTGTGATCCGCAGGAATTAGCGACGATACTGGATCAGGCCTATTCGATTCAGGCGCGTGCTGGATTACACTGTGCTCCGTTGATGCATCGTGCCTTGGGAACCGATCAGCAAGGAGGAACGTTGCGGCTAAGCCCCGGCTGGTTTACGACGTCGGAGGAGATCCAGGTTACCTTGCGGGCAGTGGCGGAAATTGCGGAAGCGACCTCCTAGCTTGCTTGATAAGGTGGGAAGCGATTCATGGAGGCGGGAGTTGTCGGTGACTGAAAAAAAATGGTACAGCGATGGGCTGCGGTTCGAGTGTTCTGAGTGTGGAGATTGTTGCACCGGGGCACCCGGGTATGTCTGGGTCAACCAGGAAGAGATCGAGCAGTTAGCGGCCCAGTTGCAGATGACGGATGTGGACGAGTTTGAACGCCAGTACGTTCGCAAGGTTGGGATTCGGAAAAGCCTGGTTGAATTCCCCAACGGTGACTGCGTCTTTTTTGATAACGAGCAGCGCAACTGCCAGGTTTACCAGGCGCGACCACGACAGTGCAGGACCTGGCCCTTCTGGGATTCTAACCTGCGGTCACCTGCAGATTGGGAACGTACCTGCGAGAGTTGTCCTGGCTCAGGCAAGGGGACACTCCACCAGATTGAAACCATTGAGCAGCGACGGGCAGAGATTCGCGTCTGAGAGGCCGTTGCCCTCCTCAGCCACCGATCTGGTACATGGCACGAGCGGGTTTTTCGAAGTCAGCGGTATCAATTCCGTGCCCTGGCTTTTTCTGGGCCACGCAATCTCGAACGAGGTCCAGCAATTGCTGGTTTGAGCTGCCATCGCGCAGCAACTGGCGGGCATCCCATTCGGTCGTGGAGAAGAGGCAATTCCGTACCTGGCCTTCGGCGGTCAAGCGGAGTCGATTGCAGTCGGAACAGAAGGGTTGCGTCACCGGGTTGATGAACCCGATATCTCCGACCCCATCGGTAAACCGGTAGTCCACGGCCGGTTGCGCAGTATCGAATCGCTCGACCGGATCCAGCGGCCCAAACTCGCTTTCCAGTTGCCGGCGAATCGCTTCGCCAGAAAGAACCTGGTCGCTTTGCCAATTGTTCTCTGCGTCCAGTGGCATGAACTCGATGAATCTTAGCTCCAGGTTGTGTTCCCTGGAAAAGTGTCCCAGCGGGATCACGTCTTCTTCAGTAAGTCCCCGGATGGCAATGGCGTTGAGTCGGATTTTCTCGAAGCCTACTTCCTGTGCTGCCTGGATTCCTGCCAGTACCCGGTCCAGGCCGCTGCGCCGGGTAATCCGTTGAAAAGTCTCTTCCGAGAGCGTATCCAGGCTGATATTGATTCTTTGCAGTCCGGCATCCCGCAGTTCCTGTGCCTGGTCCGCCAGCAGGATGCCATTGGTTGTTAAGGCCAGGTCTTCAATGCCAGGTACCGCTGCCAGGCGGGTGATTAAATCGGCAAGGTGAGCACGCACCAGTGGCTCACCACCCGTGAGTCGCAACTTGTTGACCCCGGCCTCGGCCACCACGCGCACGAATCGTTCGATCTCTTCGAACGTCAGGATTTCATCCTTGGGTTTAAAGACGATCGATTCGTCCGGCATGCAATAGAAACAGCGGATATTGCAGCGGTCGGTGACACTGATCCGAAGATTCTGGTGCAACCGGTCGTATGAATCGATGAGTGGTGTGTTATCAGTCATGGTTTCTTGTGTCGGCTTGCGATGCCAGGGGCAAGGCCACGAGGTCCGTATTACTTGGGGTCGGTTTCCGGGCAGGTCGTTGTGGGCATTCCCGGGTGAACCCACTCGCTTGTGCCATCAGCCCAGTTTTCTTTCTTCCAGATAGGTACTATTTCTTTTAGAGTGTCGATTAGCCATTGTCCAGCGGTAAAGGCGTCCCCGCGATGCGGGGAACTGACCGCAATGGCGACACTGGCTTCTCCCAGTCCCACGTGCCCCAGGCGATGGACCAGCGTGACCTCGATCAAGGACCAACGCCGGCGAGCTTCTGCTTCCAATTCTTCCATCTTGCGTTGAGCCATTTCACCATAAGACTCGTAATCCAGCGAGGCAGTCTGTCGGCCGGCGGTAAACTCGCGGGTGGTTCCCAGGAACAGGACGACCGCCCCGGCCTCGGTGGAAGCAACCGAGTCGAGTACCGCGTCGGTGTTAATAGTATCTTGGGTCAGTTCAATCACGTGTTAACCTCCGCTCACTGGCGGAATGAGTGCGATATCCTGTCCCGCCTGCAGGACCTGATCTTCTCCAGCATACTCGGTATCAATGGCCACGAGCAAATGGTCCAACATGGTTTTTAAGCCAGGGAATTGCTGACCCAACTCGGCCTTCAATTGCTGGACGGTGGCTCCCTCGGCTATTTCTATGGACAGGGTTTCCTGGTTAACCGCCTGGCGAGCTGCGGCAAACAACTTGACTTCAATATTCATGTAACGACCAACTCCTCGCCGCGAGTCTGCAGCAGGTTTTCCAGTTCAGGCATCAGGTTGTAGGCCAGTGCCAAAATTTTTAACGGATGGATCGTCGGTTTAGTGGTTCCCTGTTCCATCTGGATCTTGCAGGTGCTGCACTCGGTGGTGCCCGCCTGGATTAACGGATCCCGTAAAGCGGTAATCAGCCCCCATCCAGCCCGCAGGCTGTTGCGGTAATTTTTTTGCTTCAGCCCGAAGGTTCCAGCCATGCCCGAACAACCCTGGTCAATGCGATGGACCGTGAGCCCGGGGATCAGCTGTAACAACATCTCCCCGGGAGTGTGATTGGGCAACGCTCGCTGGTGGCAGGGAAGATGGTATCCAATGATTCCATTGACCGGCTTCCAGTCCAGTTCCAGTTGGCCGGACTGGTGCATGCGCCACAGGTAGGAGCAGATGTCACTGGTGTTCTCGGCAACCAGCCGTGCATCGTCGTCGTCCAGGAGGTTGAGATACTCGTGTGTCAGGCAAAGAGCCGCAGACGGTTCGGTAGTGACCACCTGGTAGCCCTGGCGAACCGCCTCAGCCAGTAAGCTGACATTGGCCACGGCCAATCGCCGGGCATGTTCAACGGCTCCCTCGGAGATAGCTGCCATACCCGCTGGTTGCTGTCGTGGCGGAACGTAGACCGAGATTCCGTTGTGCTGCAGGACGGCGACCAGGGAATCCGCCAGTTGCGTGTCGAACCAGTTGGCATAGATGTCTGTAAAGTAAACGACCTTTCGTCCCCCGGTGCGAGCCGGCCGTGTCAGGCCACGCCGGTAACAACTGCGAATGAAACTGCGAGATGCCACACGCGGCAACTTGCGCCCCTGGGCAATTCCCAGAATCTTTTCCAGCATCCAGCGAGCCTGGCGATTGCGGATCAGCCGGTTGTAGAGACGGCTGAAAAGACTGGCAATACCGATCAATCGCTGGGGGCGTGTCAGGCAAGAATCAGATAACCGCTGGCCGTTGGTGGCCAGGTATTGAGCCTTTGCTTCCAGGACCAGCTTGGGGATATCGACACTGGCCGGACATTCCAGGCGGCACTGGTGACAGTTCACACAGAGGTCCACGATTGATTTGAAGCTGTCATCGGTAATGGCGGTAGCATCCAGTCGTCCGGTAGCAACGGCTCGCATCAGGTTCGCCTTGGCACGAGGAGCAGCCTCCTCGCGGGGAGCGAAGTGAAAGATCGGGCACATCCGTTCTCCCGTGTTTTCTACTCGGCAGCGTCCGCAGCCGTTGCAGGTACGAGCCGTGTAGGCAATTTCCTGGTCTTCCCAGGGTAGCTGCAGTGCAATCGGTTCGCTGGGTAGCGTGGGTGTCGCGGTGAGCTCGGGAGCAGGTTGCAGGGACCGGCTGTCGATGACCGGACGTAAATTCTTGGTAAGTGGTTGCGGTAACTCGGTAACCACTTTTCCCGGGTTCAGTATGTTCTGGGGGTCAAACAGTTGCTTGACCTCGCGGAAGACATCGTAAAGAGGACCGAATTGACGTCGCAGGAACCAGCTGCGACTCAAGCCCGCCCCATGTTCGCCACTGACCGTTCCCCGGACTTCCAGGACAGCCTGGTACAGGTCCGTTGCCAGTCCCTGCATTTTCATCACGTCCTGCGGATCCGCCAGGTTCAGGAAAGGACGGATGTGAAGTTGGCCATGGCCCACATGGCCAAACAGCGAGGCGGTCACCTGGTGTGATTTGAGTACGTTCTGCATGGCCACCAGGAAATCAGGCAGCGACTCGGGAGGAACCGCCACGTCCTCCACGAACGGTAGGGCACGCAGGGACCCCTCCAGGCGATAGAGGGTTGGAATCACGCTGCGCGAGAGATTCCAGTAAGCTTCCATTTCAAGCCGCTCGGTTGCCGTGCGACTGGCAAAAGCCAGTTTCTTTTTGCGATGTATCTGGCTGGTGACCTCACCTAATCGGTCGCGAACTTCCTGGGGACTGTCTCCCTCCACCTCGACCAGTAACATGGCTTCCGCCTCGGGGGGGATCAACCTGGCGTATTGATCGCTGTAGTCACGGGCAATCGACAGGAGCCGACGATCCATCAAGTCGCAGGCCGTGGCTGCGAATTCCTTGGCCAGCAGCGCCGCCTGGACCGAGTATTCAAGTCGATCAAAGAACAGTAAGGCCAGGCCCTGGTGAGTTGGCAATAGTTGGGTCTTGAGCGTCGCCTCAGTAATCAAACCGAGTGTGCCCTCGGATCCGACCAGCACCTTGGCCAGGTCCAGTTTGCCGTCCTGTAAAACCCCCTGCAGGTGATAGCCGCAACGATGGACCAGTGACGCCGGTTGATGCGTTTCAATCGTTGACTGTTCACGTTCAATTAACCGGGCCAGTCGGTGTGCCAGTTCCTTGCCGCGGTAGCTGGAGTCCGCCGTGCTCTCCGTTTCCTGTGAGAGTCGAGCCAGTTCCGCCTCCTCGGGAACCGGTTGGGCCTCGGCCTGGATGACCGTTCCGTCGGCCAGCACGACTTGCAGCGATTCGACCAGCCCACGTGCGGAACCATACTTCAGCCAGCGACTGCCGGCGCCGTCGAGTGAGAGAACGCTCCCCATCGTGGAAACGACGCCCGTGGCCGGGTCGGGGCCAAAAATGCGACCAAAACGTCCCAGGAAACGGTTTAGCTGACCGTGAATCACGCCCGGCTGAATGCGAATTCGCTCACCGTCCCATTGCAGGATCTTCCGCATCGACTGTGAAAAATCCAGGACCAGGCCTGGTCCCAGCGATTCACCTGCCAGGCCGGTTCCCGCTCCCCTGGCATGAATGGACAGATCGTTCTCCGTCGCATATTGCACGCACGCGACCACGTCCGACAGACCCCGCGGCTGGACCACTCCCAGTGGTGGGATCTCATAAATGCTGGCATCGCTGGCATACAGCTGGACATGGAGATCGTCGCAATAAACGTTCCCGTCAAGCAACCCTCGCAAATCAGCTTGGATCCGTTCTCGTTCTTGATCCATTGAATAACCATCAATTGCCAGGTCGCGACAACAGTCGAAAACCGGCAACCACCCAAGCGCTTAAGTTTTTTGTGACGATCCTGGCGGTTCACCAGGGAACGCCTGGAGTTCCGCCAGCCGCGCCGCCTGCTGACGGTATCGCTCATGGAGTTCCAGGTCGAAGTGCGAATGATTCTCTCCGCTGAGTCCGCGAAACTCACTGTTGCAACGATAACACCGCAGCAGGTTACCCACGATGGAATAAAGCGCCAGGTCCAGTAACGCGCTGCAAAACAGGATCAGGTACGAGGTATTGGTCCAATAGTGGTACCAGGCAATGCTACTGGCGGTAAAACCGATGGCAATGATCAGAATGCCCAACCGCTGGGAAAAATCTTTGCGAATGAACAGATCCTCGTTTCCACAGATTAAGCAGTGTTGCAACTGCGCCTGGTCCGTTTCCGGGCCGCCCTGCAGCGCCTGGCTGGCCAGCGGTGGCTGGTGCTGGCAAGCGTGACACATGATTGTCGACGTTTCCAGCGACAACTCAGAGCGTGTTGCTTGTTCGCACTGGGGGCATAGGTAGGTAACGTTCATCGATGCTCGCATGGACTCGAAACGGATTCCGGGTGATACGATGGCAGCAGGTTTCAACGCCACCGTGTAACAGCCTGTTATCATAAGGGATAACGCATGTCGATGCCCAGTAGCAGGGCCACCAATTCACCCAGGAAGGTAAGGATCACTGCCGCATAGAGGATTCCTGTGGCACTTTGGGTATTGGGGATCTTGAGCGTCTGCCATGCCATCAGGGAAAAACCGAAAGTTCCCACCAGTCCGGCCAACCAGCGGAAGCCGATCATAAGCCAGCTGCGCACTCCCCAGGCCGGTGACTGGCTCCATTCCAATACCAGACCGGCTCCACAAGTCAGCATGCGCAGGGCCAGGGCTGCAAATAACAGCATGAGCAGGCGTTTTAGGGGGGCCAGTTGCATGGTTGGTGTATTGAGGTACCAGTGCCCCAAGAGCATGGCAGTTAACACGCTGCCCAGCAGCAGGCCCGAAGTGGCCAGGTTGGCGGCAGTCAGAAGCGTATGTCCATTCCACGGACCAGCTTCCCAGGGTTGCTGGCAGACTGTTGCACACAAGCCAGCGATGGTAATCATGAACAGGAAGGCCCAGCCGGCGCGAGGTGCTTCGTAAAGCCAGATGACGGAGCCCAGGTAGCTAAGCAGGGCCAGCCCAGGGACCAGCAGAGAGAGCACCCAGGGATCGGAACTCGTTGAATCCCCTGAGAACAGGATCAGGGAGCCAAAGACATTGACACCCATGAGTACCCAAAGATGGACCCGGTAGAAACCGCTGGTCACGAGCCGAGAAGGGGTAATGGTCATCGCCAGGGCGACACCAAAGGTCAGGCGGAGAATGAATTGCAGTAGAATTTGCCACAGCATAATGATGATTACCGGCGCTGTTGTCCGTAAATCAGCTGCATGATTTCAGAACGTGTTGACAGGTTGGAACGGAAGATACCTTTCATTGCCGAGGTCACGCAGAGGCTGCCAGGCTTGCGCACGCCACGAATCGTCATGCAGCTATGCGTTGCCTCGACGACTACGGCAACCCCCTTGGCATCCAGTTCTTCCAGTAGCAGGTTAGCGATTTCCTCAGTCATGCGTTCCTGGACCTGGGGGCGGCGTGAAACGTCGTCCACCACGCGAGCCAGCTTGCTGAGGCCCAGGACCTTGCCATTGGGCATGTAGCCGATATGTGCTTTGCCCATGAAGGGCAGCAGATGGTGTTCACACATGCTGCAGAAACTAATGTCTCGGACGAGCACCACCTCGTCATATTCTTCCGTGAAACACTTTTGCAGGTGCTTCCGGGGGTCCGTTCGTAAGCCCTGAAACATCTCCGCGTACATGCGAGCGACGCGGGCAGGTGTTTCCTGCAGACCTTCACGGTCCGGGTCTTCTCCCACGGCGGAAAGGATTTCGCGAACCGCGATTTCAATGCGTTCGTGGTCCACCGTGCTGGTTGGGTCCTGGGAGGGGGCTGGATCGGCCATGCGTTGCCTGTTCGTGGGGTTGGATCAAAATCATGCCTTGTGCAGACCTTCTGCCCAAGAGGCACCTGAGGTGCCGGAAGCTTCATTCGATTCATCGTAAAGGGAGGGCATAGCGTGGTCAAGGACGCCACGGGTAGCCGGGAAGCAGGGAGAGGAGAACTCAGTCTTCGGGCGTGTCCGCCTCACCCTCCGTGTCGACCGTGGCGGGAGGATCCAGTTGAATCTGGGGAATCAATTCCGGTTGGATGGGCACCCGCGTCAACGGTTCATCCTGGCCGATCACCGACTGGCAGCAGGCCTTGAACTCGGCCAGGAACCGGACCAGGTTGACCCCGTCCTGGTGAGGTCCGTAGTTTTGCAGGTAGCCGACACTGCTGTGGTACAGTTTGCGAGTTCCATGCATGTTGCCGTTGCCGAAATGGTGCAGGCAGACCGCCACCTGGATCAGTCCCTGGTAGAACCGCCGTAGCGGCCCCTGGTAGTCGACCCAGAGTTCTTCCCAGCTTTCGTGGGCCTCGAAAAAATCGCGCTGGTTAAAATAACGTACGCCAGCGAGGAAACGTGGATCGTAGCTGTCGTTACCGGTCACCCTGGCTTCCCCTGGATCAGTCACGACCGGAGATCGCGATCAGTAGTCGCAGGATGTACCAGAACATCAGGGCGACCGCGGCAAAGAGTGCCAGGGCAGCCGCCACGTGCTGATTGGTGCGATAGCGATGCATCACGTTGGACGTTTCGTAAAGAACGTAGCCGGCGGCCAGCAGGATCATCAGGGAGGAAAACAGGCTGCCTGACAGGTTCATGCCGAAAACAATGCTGCACAGGATGACTCCCAGGGCTGCAAACATACCCAGCGCCAGGTAGCGACCGAGGCCGGAGAAATCAGCCCGGGTAGTGAGCGTGTAGACGGTCAGACCGCCAAAGATCACACCGGTTAAAATAGCTGCGGTGGAGATGGTATCCGGGGGCGAAAAACGTTGTGCATACCAGAGCAGGGGCAGGAAGATAATTGCTTCAGCTACCACGAAAAGCCCCAGGCCCAGGTACTGGGTCCCCTGGGATTGCGTGGAACGGGCCCATGATTCCGCGATCCAGCTGACGCCGATAAAGGCCAGCATCACGAGCAGCCAGCTATAGGGGCTCCGCGAAAGTTGCACCATGAGTTGGTCAACGGCATCCGGGAAGGCCTGGAAGAGAATCACCTCGAGGCCGATAAATGCACCCACGGCACCGGCCAGGTGCAGATAGGTACGGCGAATAAACGCAGTACGTTCCGATTCTTCGGCATGGGCAACGGCCCAGGGAGAACTGGCGATTTGCTGGGACTGGAAAGGACTGGAGTTCTGGTAGCTCATCGTGGCTCTCCCGGAAAGGGTAGGATAACGGTCAGGACAGGGAAATTGGCCTGACGACCGTACTCTAGGGACTGTCTCGAGGGCTGTCAATTCAGAACGATAGCCTCGAAAAATTTCCGGTCGCCTTTCTGCCGAGAACCGTCCTCGCCGCGTGGAGAATGTCCTGATGGACACTTGACATCGCCCCCTGGAACCACTCACAATTGCCGCCCGTTGGAGGTGTGTGGCGTTTCTGTCCTTTTCTTGCTTCTTTACTTTTCACCAGGTCAACGTTCATGGCCAATCTCGTGGCGGAAAAAAGCCAGGCCCGAAAAGTCGTACGACGGTTGGCCCGGGAATATCCGGATGCCGATTGTGCGTTGGTCTTTGAAACGCCTTTCCAGTTGCTGATTGCCACCATCCTGTCGGCGCAATGTACCGACAAGCGGGTCAATATCGTGGCCCGCGAACTCTTCAGGCAGTATCCCACGGTCGAGGACCTGGCGGCGATTTCGCAGAAAAAACTTGAGAAGATCGTTCAAAGCACCGGTTTTTTCCGTAATAAAGCCAAGAATATTCGGGCCTGTAGCAAGGAGTTGGTGGATCGCTACGGAGGTGAGGTGCCCCAGGAGATGGAGCAATTGGTCTCCCTGGCAGGCGTGGGACGCAAGACGGCCAATGTCGTCCTGGGAACTGCCTTTGGCCAGGCGGTCGGCGTGGTGGTCGATACCCATGTGGGACGAATTAGTGGTCGCGTCGGTTTGACGAAATCGAAAGATGCGGTCAGAATTGAACGAGATTTGATGGCAGTCTTGCCACGCAAGGAATGGATTGTTTATTCTCATCGCATGATTCATCACGGACGAGCTATCTGTAAATCACAGCGGCCTCTATGTGACGAATGTTCCATGCAGTCGATATGTCCACGTATTGGTGTTCGGTCCTGACGCATAGGAGAGCCTGCAACGATGATTCTTTCAGGTGAACAGATTCGCAGTCGGCTTGGTGATTCTATTTTTATCGATCCGTTCCAGGAAGAAAACCTGAATCCGAACAGCTACAACCTGACACTTCATGATGAATTGTTGATCTACGAGGAAGTCGTGCTGGACATGCGACAGGTGAACCGGGTGCGGCGCATCCAGATTCCGCCCGATGGAATGGTCCTCAGCCCTAATCAGCTTTACCTCGCGCGAACCGTGGAGCGGACCGAAACCCATAACCTGGTACCGATGGTGGAAGGACGTTCGTCCGTGGGACGCCTGGGACTGTTCGTGCATGTCACGGCGGGCTTTGGTAACGTCGGCTTTTGTGGATACTGGACCCTGGAACTGTTTGCCGTTCAACCCGTGAGAATCTATCCGGGAGTTTCCATTTGCCAGATGTTCTACCATGAGGTGGTCGGCGATATCGAGGAATATGCCAGCGAAAAGTACCAGCACAATCACGACATCCAGCCCAGCCTGCTCTACAAGGAACTGAACCCCGAGATCGAAAAAGAAGATCCTCAATTGACCTTCGATTTTAGAGGCTCCCCGCCACGCTAGTTTTACGGGCGGTCCCGGTTAACGTAGCCCGGTTAACGTAGCCCGTTTAACGTAGGAAGAGCAGCACGTAGATCACGGCCAGCGTGATCTGTACCAGGGCAAAGGGAATTGCCACCTTCACGAACCGGGCAAACGAGATGTGAAGCTTGTGCTTGTGCATGATCGTGACAGCAACCAGCGTCGAGGCAGAACCGATGGGTGTCAGGTTGCCCCCGAGGTTGGCTCCGAAAATGACGGACCACCAGAGGCCGGTTTCCTGGACCGTTGCCGTGGCAATCTGGGCATCCAGGTTCTTGAGGATGTTGGCTAGCATGGCGGCCAGCGGGATGTTGTCCGTCACGCTGCTGAATCCGGCAGCTCCCAGTAACAGGACGCTGGAATCAACCCAGTGCGCAGGATCATCCTGGATATGCAGGAGCACGTAACGCAGGCCCGTGCCGATGGCATGCAGCACGTGCGCATGTTCCATGACATAGATCACCACGAACAGGGCCATGAAGAAACCGATCAGGTCCCAGTCAATGGCCCGGTAAAAATCGTCGGCCACCGAGCGGTAGCGTATCAGCATGATGCCGGCAAAGGCCAGGGCCACGAATCCCATTTCCAGGTCACGCACGAAGGGCAAAACCGAGGTAGTGGCAATCACGATGATGAAAAGAATCAACATTCCTGTGCCAAACCAGAAAAACCCCCAGCTCTCGATGCCATCGGTTTCATCGAAACTGGCGACCAACTGCTCTGCCTCGCTCTGGGCAATGCTGTCACGCAAACGCTGAATCCCAAAGATGCGGGCACCCATCCACAGGGTAATCAGCGTGGTCACCAGCACATAAGGGCAGGCCTTGATGAAGAATGTCATGAAGCTGATGTTGGCCGCCGTGCCCACGATGATATTGGGCACCGAGCTGATCAAGGTGAGCAAGCCACCGATGTTGGTCAATAAGCCCTCGATTAACAGGAATCCAAGCAGTTTTTCCCGGAGTTTTAGCTTGTCCAGGGAGACCACGGTCAAGGACCCAATGATGATCATTGCCGTTACGTTGTTCAGCACTGCTGAGAAAATGACCGTCATGAAACCGTAAAAGTACAGCAGCTTCAGCGGATCTCCCCGGGAAGCCTTGGTGACCTTGATCGCGATCCAGGTGAATAACCCGGAACGACTTGTGACATCCACGAACAGGCTGGATCCCAGGATGATAGCGATCACTCCCCAGTCAATGCCCGGGATGTAAACGGGCATCCGCAGGCGATGCCCATCGTAGTGCAGATGCGATTCCTTGTCGGTTTGAGGAAGCTTGAAATGTTCTTTCTCATCGTGCCCCTGGAAGGTGCCTTCAATACCCTGGTGCGTGCTGACCTGGTGACTTCCCACGACCACGTCATCAAAGGGCAGGACGCCACGAATCGTGCCCAGTAACAGGCACACAATGGCAAACGTTCCGGCAATCACGGACTTCTTGGCGTGCAGCTTCTCTTCCATCGCCAGGCAGATAATGAGCCCCACCAGGAGGCAGGCAAAGACCACGGTGTCCACCGTGGCAACACCCGTTTCGACAGATCCCAGTAGGCCAGGGTTCACGTTCGGTCAATCCTTTGTGAGGGGTGTTTGGTACGAGGTGTCAGGGGGTTAGACCAGTAATAACGGAAGGTGTCGCAGTTCGACTGCCAGGGGATAGGCCAGGCCGTGCATGGCCAGTTGATCGTCATCCTTGGTGTTCATGATCAGCAGGTCAATCCCGTGTTCTTCGACGAGCCGTCGGTAATCCTGCATGCGATGTCCCAGCACGACCACATCCTCGATGTCCAGTTTCGTGGGGCCCGCTGCGAATGCCTGGCGGCAGGAGTCGATGTATTCTCGGGGTTCCTTGAGAAGCTGGTTAAGTATCTGGTCCTGGGCCTTGTCCGTTTCAATCTCCGGTATCTTACCAATGGTGTTGCAGTAACGTTGAAACGCTCCCTTGTCCTCGACGTGTGTCAGGTAAAGGCAGCCTGCCGCAGGAGTGACTGCTGCGGCATAGTTAACCAGGCGATGATCTCCTGCCAGGTGATCGGTAATGGCCATGACACGCTCGATGACCGTGGTGGGTTCTTCGTTTGCTACCGGGTTTTCCGGATGAGGCAGGATCAACACCGGGACCTGCGTGGCCTGGGCCATCACGTCCACGTAAATTCCCAGGCTGTAGGGGAAGTCAGAAGCCGGGCTGTGCAGGTTGCGGTACATGCAGATCAGGTCCGGCTGGCTATCCTCCACCTGCTGGATCAAGCTGGCCACGGTTGTGAACTGATCTCCCGTGATGACCTGGTACTCGGCACTTGCACCCTGGTTGAGTGACCCTAGCAGGTGCTGCACCGTGGCGCAATGTTTGTCAGCAGCCTCGTCATTCAGGTCCGTGATTACCAGGACTTTCTGGATCTCGATCGAGTCACGAACAAAGGGCGGCTTGTCAGCGGCCTTGAAGACACTCTCGAACTGGTCAATATGGGGCATAAGCCTGCTTCCGGGGTTTGCACGGGAATCGCTCCGTAACCACGTCGATTTCAGGATAGTGCGGCCAGCATAGCACGGGGTATCAGGTTTCGCAATCTTCGCCAGGTAGCCAGCAGGGGCTGGCAGACAACGGTGGCAGAATTGATTAGAATTCCACCATACCCAGGCGTGTCAGGCCGACTCGCCAATGACTCGGCCACGTCTACCCAGGTTCTTTCCTCCCGGGAGTTGATTGCAACTAATGAATGCCGCTGACCATGTAAAAGATCCGTTCGGTGCACGTGACAGTTTTGATACCGGTGATGGCAAGGTCGACCTGTTTCGACTAAGTCGGCTCGAGGACCAGGGCCTGGGAGCCATTTCCGGATTGCCCTATAGCATCCGGGTCCTGTTGGAAGCGGTCCTGAGAAATTGCGATGGCTATATCGTCGAGGAAGAAGATGTACGGAACCTGGCTGCCTGGAGTGCGTCCAGTCACGTGGCCCGGGAAGTGCCCTTCAAACCATCTCGCGTCGTCCTCCAGGATTTTACCGGCGTGCCCGCTGTTGTTGACCTGGCTGCCATGCGCAGTGCCATGCAGCGACTGGGCGGGAACCCCAATAGTATTAACCCGCTCATTCCTGTTGACCTGGTGATCGACCATTCCGTGCAGGTAGACCAGTTTGGATCTGATGATGCCTTGCAGGCCAACGTGGAAATTGAATTTCAACGCAACCGTGAACGCTATGAGTTCCTCCGTTGGGGACAAAAGGCTTTCGACAATTTTCGCGTGGTACCGCCGAATGTGGGGATCGTCCACCAGGTTAACCTGGAGTACCTGGCAGAACTGGTCTTCGTCCGTGACGATGCCGGTGGCCGCGTTGCGTTCCCGGATACGCTGGTCGGAACGGATAGCCACACGACCATGGTCAATGGACTGGGCGTGCTGGGCTGGGGCGTCGGTGGCATCGAGGCCGAGGCCGTCATGCTGGGCCAACCGCTTTACATGTTGATGCCGGAAGTCGTGGGCTTTGAATTGACCGGTGAATTGGCTCCGGGAGCGACAGCGACGGACCTGGTGCTGACGGTCGTCGAACAACTCCGGCAGGTGGGTGTGGTTGGCAAGTTCGTCGAGTTCTTTGGGGAAGGCGTTTCCAGGATGAGCCTGGCAGATCGAGCTACGCTGGCCAACATGGCCCCGGAATACGGGGCGACCATGGGTTTCTTTCCGGTCGACGAGGAAGCGATCGGTTACCTGCGCCGTACCGGTCGCGCCGAATCGCAAGTGCAACTGGTGGAACGATATTACAAGGAACAAGGCCTTTTCCGAACCGACGGTGCCACAGCGCCGGAATATTCCCAAACCGTCGGATTGGACATGGGAGAGGTGGTACCGTCACTGGCCGGACCCAAACGCCCACAGGACCGTATTCCCCTGGCCGAGATGAAAAGTGCCTTCGAAACCGTGCTGCAGGCACCCGTTTCGGAACGCGGTTTCGGACTCGATGAGACGGCGGTCAGCAGAACCGCCAACGTGTCTGATAATGGCAGCTCCAGTGAAATCGGCCACGGGGCCGTCGTGATTGCTGCCATTACTAGTTGCACCAATACCAGTAACCCCTCGGTCATGCTGGCTGCCGGCATGCTCGCACAAAACGCAGTCGAGCGAGGCCTACGCGTTAAACCGTTCGTGAAAACGAGCCTGGCACCCGGATCGCGGGTGGTCAGCGATTACCTGGACAAGGCCGGGCTGACCGATGCCTTGCAGCAACTGGGTTTTCATACCGTGGGCTATGGCTGTACCAGTTGCATTGGTAACAGTGGCCCCTTGCCGCCACCGGTGGCGGAGGCCGTGCAGGAAGGCGACCTGGTCGCTTCTGCTGTGCTGAGTGGAAATCGTAATTTTGAAGGACGGGTCAACGCCCTGGTGAAAGCAAACTACCTGGCCAGTCCGCCGCTGGTCGTGGCCTATGCATTGGCCGGACGAACCGATATCGATTTGAACAACGAACCGCTGGGACAGGATGAACAAGGAGCCGATGTTTACCTGAAAGAAATTTGGCCCAGTCGGGACCAGGTCCAGGAAGTACTGGATACGGCCGTGGAGCCAGGTATGTTTGTTGATCGCTACCAGAATGCCGTCGATTCCAACGAGACCTGGAATCAAATTGCGGTCAGTGGCGACGCTCTTTATCCCTGGGATGCTGACAGTACCTATATCCAGGAACCACCCTTCCTGACCGAACTGACCGCAGAGCTGAGCCCCGTGGAGCCCATCCAGCAAGCACGTGTGCTGGCGCTGCTGGGGGATTCTGTGACGACCGATCATATTTCACCAGCCGGTGCGATCGCCAAGACAGGGCCCGCGGGACGTTACCTGGTGGAGCAGGGTGTTGAACCGGCTCATTTCAACAGTTTTGGCTCGCGGCGAGGCAATGACCGTGTCATGCTGCGTGGAACGTTTGCCAATATCCGGATTCGCAATCAACTGGCCCCTGGCACCGAGGGTGGAGTGACACGCCACTTGCCCAGTGGTGAAGAAATGAGTATTTACGATGCCGCCATGCGGTACCGGGAGGAGCAGGTGCCATTGGTGGTCCTGGCTGGTGCCGAGTACGGTACCGGCAGCAGTCGTGACTGGGCAGCCAAGGGGACCCACCTGTTGGGCGTGCGGGCAGTCATTGCCACCAGTTACGAACGGATTCATCGCAGTAATCTCGTTGGCATGGGCGTGTTGCCACTGGAAATGGTGGCTGGACAAACCGCTGCCTCACTCGGGCTCAACGGCGAGGAACTGTACGATATCCAGGGGTTGGATGACCAGCTGAAGCCACTTTCCACGCTGACCGTGGTTGCCACGGGAACCGATGGAACGGTCACGGAGTTCGAGGCCCGCGTGCGAATCGATACTCCGGTGGAAATGGATTACTACCGCAACGGTGGAATCCTGCAGACGGTCTTGCGAAACCTGCTGGCAGAAGAAAACTAGCAGCCTGGTCGATTGCCAGCGACTAGTTCTCGTGCGCCTGTGAAATAGAACTGGCCAGGTCCAGATTGCCAGCGACCAGCGCTTGTTGCCATTGAACGCCCAGCATCAGGCAGTTGATACCGGAACCGATTCCCAGCAGCGCCAACTGATCTGCGGGCTGAATCTGTTCACGTTCCAGTGCCACGGCCAGCGTGATTGGCAGAGCCACGGAGCCCGTGTTTCCCAGGTACTCGAAGGTTGTGTAATCATGAGCAGGATCAAGGTCGAGAGCTCCGAGCATTTGCTTGCGATGAGCCCCTCCCACCTGGTGACAGATCGTCTTGTCAATCTGTGAGCGGGTCCAGCCGCTTTCCGCCAGGAAAGTTTCAAAAGCCACGGTGCCCGTCGCAATTCCCTCGCGTAACAGGGTTTCGGAATCGGTTGTCATGAGGGGGCTCATGGCAGCATCAGCGGCCTCGTCCTGCCCGCTATGACACAAGTCGTGGTGTGACGTGTTGGCCGTTGCCACGGCGGACAGTAACGCATTGCCTGTCTGGCTGATATCGCGGTGCGTCAGCAGGATCGCACAACTGGCCGATCCAATCGTCAGGCTGGCCAGGGCAGGTTTGATTTGGTTGCGAGTCAGGTCGGTTTGTCGATTGAGAGCGTCAATCGTCGTCTCTACCAGGGCCCGACTGCTCTCGGTACCCACGACCAGGGCCGCCTGGACCTGGCCCAGCTGGATCATGTTAGCAGCCTGCAGGATTCCGTTGAGCATGCCCAGGCAGGCATTGGAGACATCGTAGAGGATACAGTTGGCATCCAGTCCCAGCTGATGGTGAACACGACAGGCAGTAGCCGGTTCCAGGTGATCTCGACAGACACTGGCATGGATCAATAAACCGATCTGTTGACGATCCAGCTGCGCGATTTGAATCGCTTTTTCACCACTTTCAATACTCTTTTCGCTGGGCAACGTACCGGGTGCCCAGAAGCGGCGTTCCTGGATTCCCGTGATCAACTCCAGGCGTCCCTCCGGCAGTCGCAAACGCTCGTAGAGCGGTGCCAGCCGTCCCTCGATGGCGCTGCTGGAAATAACTTCCTCGGGCAGCGTGTAGCCAATCGATTCCAGACAAACCTGGTCGTATTTCATCAATTTTTGCTCGTTGGAGACGTGATTTCAGGAGCGTCCCGCAGGAGAATGCCCTGGAAAGAGTGAAATCCAACATAATACCCGCGTGGAACACCGTAAAGGTGTCTAGAGCGAGCGTTTCGGCTTCCTGGTAGTCCTCGCTCCATGACGCTTTGAGACAAGTGCTTGCACAGGATGTAGTGGTTTGCGGAGAACTGACCCCAAAATACAGTGTAAGGCTTGTCATCCTGGTGCCGATTCCTCAGAATCACGCCCACTTGCTTTCCCGGCATAGTTTACTCAGGCATGGATTTAACTAGGAGGGTTATTGGGGCCGTCGCAATCCATGCTTCGCTCCGGCGTTGTACCACGGAATGGTACCGCTTGTGCGACAGGTGACACATCAGGTGACTGAGTAAACAATTTCTTAGAGGTCGAGCGTTGGTTTAGGCCAGTGCAGGAGTATTTCCCGCTCGATCGTTTGCCGTGACGTGTTTTCTGCGCAATCTTGCTTTCGCATTCCGGGCTGACACCAGGGTTTTGCCTCAAGAGCCGATTTTGTCATGTGCTTGTCGTGAGCACTTTGAGATGTCTGGAAGGAAATGCTTGATGTCGAACAAACCGATTATTGGACTCAATGCGGATTATCGAACGGGCCAGCAGGATGTGCCGGCCTACAGTTACGTGGCAGCCGGCTATGCCGATTGCATTATTGCTGCCGGAGGAATTCCGCTCATCGTCCCACCCATGGAAGAAGCCGAGGATGTTCAGGAGGTACTGGAACAGGTGCAGGGTTTCGTGCTGGTAGGTGGCCAGGACCTGGATCCGCGACGCGATGGGTTCATGCTGCACCCCACGATTCGCTCGCTGGCCCCGCGTCGAGAAACATTTGACCGCTTGTTAGCCCAGGAAATTACCAATCGCCAGTTACCGGTATTTGGAATTGGTGCGGGCATGCAATTGCTGAATGTTACGGCTGGCGGCAACCTGTTCCTGCATATTCCGGAAGATGTTCCGGGTGCATTACCTCACAAGGATCCCCAGGATGCCGGCCATCGGCATGGCCTGGAAGTCGTTCCCGGGACACTGATGGAGCGTGTTTATGGCGATGGTGAAATTCGCGTGAACAGCATGCACCACATGGCCGTGGATGAACTGGCACCCGGTTTTGAAGTGACCGCCCGCTGCCCGGATGGCATCGTGGAAGCCATGGAGAGTACCGCATCGAACTGGTTGGCTATCGGGACGCAGTTCCATCCGGAGGCCAGTTCTGCCTCCGCGCTGGATCAACGCATTTTCGAAGAGTTTATCTGCGGAATCACGGAACGTACACGCGAGTTGCGGTTGGTTGCCTGATCGGGTAACTGCCGGCACGCGGTTGCATACAACCCGTGGGTTGAGACGGTCCACCAAACACGGATGTCTTGGTGGGCCGTTTTGTTTTGCGCGGTTCACACGCTGTTGGCCGGAGCGGTCCGACGCGTGCTGCGCCACAGTGGATAGACAAAGAGGACCAGTGCCACCAGGCAGCAAACCAGGGCGAAGGGTTCGGTGACCAGTGGCCACCAGCTGCCGTTACTGGCCTGCAGCCCGGCCCCGAGTTTCTTTTCGGCAATGGGTGCCAGGACGAACCCGATGACGAACGGTGCCAGGGGAACCTTGCAGCGTTCCAGCAGGAAACCGGCCAGCCCGAAGGCCAGCATGATCCAGACGTCAAAGAGCCGATTATTGAGGGCATAGGATCCGACGACGCAAAAGACCATGATGACAGGCAGCAGGACATGGCGTGGGGTACGAGCCAGGCGAGCAATCCAGCGTACCGAGCCGATCATCAGGACGAACATCACGACATTGGCAAACAACATCGTGAAAATGATCGTGTAAACAATCGTTGGGTTGTTGTTAAAGAGGACGGCGCCCGGTTGTAAACCGTGCAGCACCAGGGCTCCCAGCAGGATAGCGTCAATCACGCTGCCCGGGATGCCCATGGCGACCAGTGGGATCAGGGCACCACCAATGGTGGCGTTGTTGGCTGCCTCGCTGGCCACGATGCCCTCTTCTGCCCCCTGGCCAAATTCCTCAGGTTTCTTCGAAACCCCGCGCGCTGCCGAATAGGCAATCACGCTTCCCACGTTGGCGCCGATGCCAGGCAGGATCCCGACCCAGGTGCCGATGACCGAGGATCGCAGCATATTCCAGCGATGTTTCCACCAGTCCTGCAGCCCCAGCAGCACCCCCGACCGATTGAACTCCGTGGACTTGATGGGAACCGCGCCACGACCCACCTCGTGTAATATCTGGCTGACCGCGAACAGTCCAATCAATACCGGCAGCAGCGCCAGCCCGTCGTTGAGTTGTTCGATTCCCAGTGTCCAGCGACTGGTCCCGGTCGCTGGTGATTCGCCGGGAAGGTTCACGAGAATTCCCAGCATCCCCGAGAAGATGCCCTTGGCCAGCGATTTTCCGGAAACCGAGGCGATCAGCACCAGCGCCACCATGACCAGGGCAAAGTAATCGAAAGACCCCAGTTGTGTAGAGACTCGCGAGATCGGGCGGGCCAGCAGCAGCAGGAATCCCCAGGAGATCATGCCACCAACGAAAGAGGCCATGATCCCCAGCCCCAGCGCGCGGTCGGGACGACCGGCCTGCGCCATGGGATAACCGTCGAGAGTCGTGATCACTGAGGCCGGCGTGCCTGGCATCCGCAGCAGCGTGGCCGTGATCAAGCCGCCACTGATCGAACCGACGTACATCGAGACCAGCAGGACCATGGCTTCGGCCGGTAACATGCCGTAAGTCAGTGGGAGTGCCAGGGCAATCAGCATGGCACCGGTCAATCCGGGAATCGCACCCACGGTGATGCCCAGTGCCGTACCCAGCAGCACCCAGACGGCCGCCATGGGCGTGTTGAAGACTTCTTGTAGTGCAGTTAAGGCCTCGGTCACGGGGGCACCTTAGGGAAGCTCAATCTGGAAAAACGAGTGGAAGACAAGATGAATCAGCAGCGGGACGACCATGCAGAGATCCCAGGGGAATTCACGCCAGCGAAATGGACCCTCGCTGCGCTGGCTAACCATGGTGACCACCGCCACCATGAACAGCCCGGTCAAAATCCTGAAATCAATGGGCAACCAGCCAAGGCATACCAGGTAGACGATTGCAACCAGGCTGAATTGGATCACGGCGCGGAAATAATCGTCCGGAAGTGTCTCGGCAAGTTCATCATTGGCCGTTGAAGGTGTGGTGTCCCGTCGCCCCAGCAGAAGGACCATTCCCAGGCTCAGCAGGGTAGCCAGTGAAACGAGAAGCGGAATGTTGGGCAAGACATCCGGTGTCGTGGCGTCCACCGAGCGGATCGCGGCGATGCGGGTGGTGAGTGTCTCTTTCATTTCCGATCCGGTTTTCACCAGCGGTTGGCAAAGTCGTTTGGCAAGGGCCTCCTGGACCTGCTCGGTGGCCATAGCCTTGCCAATCACGCTGGCCATGAAATCGATCTTGGCCTGGTCGGTCCCCTTGGGAAACCACCAGAAGTGCATGTTGGCGTGGACAAAGTCGTAACCCTGCTCGACGGCGGTCATGACATCGGGCAGTTCGGGATGCCGTTCCGCAGCACTGATGGCCAATGCCCGCAGACCTGCTTCGCGGTAGTCCATGTACTCACCCATGGAAAACGCAGAGACGGCGGCGTGGCCGCCGATCAAGGCTTCGAAGCGATTGGATCCACCACCGATCTGGGTGTAGACGAAGGCGGCACCCGGCTCGTGACTCTCCAGGATCAGGCCCGCATAGTGCACCGGGGCATTCAAGTTGGCAGCAAAGACCAACTTATTCGGCTTAGCCTTGGCCGCTTTCATTAAATCGGTGAGGGTCTGGTAAGGAGAATCCTTGTGAACGGCAACCACCATGCTCAGCTGGCCCGTGGCAGCAATCGGTTCGAAATCCTCCGGGCCATAGGGGACCTTACCTGACGATTGGGCGGTGATCAGGGCTTCATGCAACAACAGCATCGTGTAGCCGTCATTGTCGGCGCGGCGTACACGCCCACTGCCGATCGTGGCCCCGGCTCCCTTGACGTTCTGGACCACGATATCCTGCGATAACAACTTGTGATCCCGGATCGCTTTCTGCAGTTCACGGCCAAAGAAATCACTTTCGCCACCCGGGGCAAAGGGAATGACCAGCGTGATCGGTTTTGCCGGATACTCTCCCGTGCCGGTCGGGGAGAATTCCATCAGCAGCGCAGCGATCAGCGTCGCCAGGACGATGGTGATGCGCAGCAAGGTGATCTTGGTCATGGGACCGCTCGGTGAGTGAAAAACAGGCTTAGGAGAAAAAGACCTTTTCGGCCGTCTTGCGTAACAGCCAGGCCCTGTCCCCGTCCGAGAGGAAGTCAGCCTGCTTGATCAAATCAATCGAGGGACCATAGTGGTGACCATTGACTACCTGGAAGGGACCGTCACTGGCCCACATCAGCCGCTCGGGACCAAAGGCATCCAACAGGCGACGAATCATGGGCACCAGGTCGGTGTAGGGAGCTTTTTTCTTGCCCAGTGCATAAAAGGCAGAAACCTTGACGTGCGCATTTTTCTGTTTGCCCAGTCGACAGAGATTCTCCAAATCCTTCCCAGGAATCTCACCGCTGATTCCCAGCCGCCCGAAATGATCGATGACGACCGGCGTTTGCGGGTACTTGCGACACATCTTTTCAATGGCCGGGAAGGAGTCCGGCTGGCAAAGATGGCACATGGCCAGGCCGTGTTCGGCACCCGCTTTCCACATCCTGGCCATCCCCGGTGTATTGAGCCAGCCGTCACCAGGTCGTTGCTGCTGGCGAATTCGGAATCCCCGTACTCCCTGTTGCGCCAGGTCCTGCATGTGCCGGGCCGGTTCATTGTTTTCGTCGATGACCGCAACGCCGGAAAACCGGCCCGCATGTTTCTTCATCATGTCCAACATGTAGCGATTGTCGAAGCCATAGTAGCTCATCTGGATCAACACGATGCGCTGGACCCCGTGCGGCTGGCAGTGGGCAAAAAGCTGCTCCGGCGTGAAGCTGGGCGGATTCATCTTCTCCCGGGTGTACCCCTTGGCCAGTGGGTAAGCTGCCAGGTCAGGTGTCCAGACATGGACATGGGCATCGATCAAGGATTCATCCATGTCAGCTCCCTGTAGTAATTGGGGCGAGGTGGCCAGGCCGGCAGCCAGTGCCAGTTTGGAACCGGAATGCAGGAACTGTCTCCGTGTGCCGGGTGTCCCGGTCGCGAGCAGCGAATGGTGCGTGTTCATACACAGGGGTCCTTGGCTGGAGGAACGGCTAGTTACCAGGGCAACTGATCCAGATTAACATTGCCACCGGTCAAAACAACTCCCACTTGATTTAAATCGGTCAATGACTGGAAACGATTGTCGAGGGCAGCTGCGACTCCCACGGCACCACTGGGTTCCACCACGAACTTGGCTCGTTCCCACAGCAGTCGCATGGCTGCCACGATCGCCTCATCGTCAACGGTAATCACCGCTTCGACATGGTCTCGAATGATGGGCCAGGTCAGGTCACCGAGGCTGGTCAACAAGCCATCGGCAATCGTGCTGGGGTTTTCCTGGGGAATGAGTTGACCGGCCGCCAGGGAGCGGGCGGCATCATCGGCTCCCCTTGGTTCGGCGGCAAAGAGGCGGATCCGGGGGTTCAAGGCACGCGCTGCCAGGCAGATACCGCTGAGCAAACCGCCACCTCCCACGGGCACGACCAGGGCATCCAGGTCCGGTACCTCCGCAAGAATTTCCAGGCCGCAGGTTCCCTGCCCGGCGATGACGTGGGGATTATTGTAGGGATGGATAAAGGTGCCGCCGGTACGTTCAATGACGGCCTCGGCCGTGGTCTCACGAGCGGCCAGGGTCGGCTCGCAGGCAACGACTTCAGCGCCGTATTCTTCCACTGCCTGCCGTTTGACGCTGGGAGCGTTACTGGGCATCACGATGTGAGCCGCGATGCCCCGGTTCCGGGCTGCCAACGCCAATGCCTGGGCATGGTTGCCGGAACTGTGGGTGACGACACCGCGCGCGGCCTGCTCGTCGTCCAGGAGCGAGACGGCGTTGGTTGCACCACGAAACTTGAAGGCCCCCACCTTCTGCTGGTTTTCACACTTCAGCCACAATGGTCGACCGGCACGTTGACTGATCGCCTGGCATTGGACCAGGGGTGTGCAATGGGCTGCTCCGGCCAGGCGTTGGGCAGCCTGGCGGATGCTTTCGATATCAGCAGCGTAGGGAGCAGGAGACATGAAATCCTACGGAAAGGGTTTCTCGGGCAGGGGTACCGTTGGCACCATTGTAGCTGGAATTACGTCCTGCAGGAGAGACCCGGTGACTAATTTCAACCGGGTTCGTACGGTCAGGCGAGCAGTTGCTGGATTGGCGAGCCGGTGACCAGAGCGTGGGGACGACGGAGCGAGTCATAGATCCGCGTGTCAGCAGGAATCCCCATCAGGTGATAGAAGGTGGCTGCCATGTCGGCCGGGTCATGCGGAGTGCTGGCGGGGTAGGCTGCCGACTTGTCGGATGCTCCGTAGATTGCTCCCGGTTGCATGCCGGCCCCGACCATCGCCAGGGAATAGACAAAGGGCCAGTGATCGCGTCCGGCGTTCTTGTTGATGGTGGGTGTGCGTCCAAACTCTGCATTGATGACCAGCAGGGTGTCGTCCAGCATGCCGCGCTGGTCCAGGTCTTCCATGAGGGCCGTGGCCGCGGTATCCAGGTCCGGGGCCAGGGAGTCTTTCATCTTCTTGAAATTCTGCCCGTGCGTATCCCAGGATCCACTCGGCGTATGACAATAGCTCACGTTGACCATGGGCACTCCGGCTTCGACCAGCCGTCGAGCCAGCAGGCATCGTTGTCCGAACTCGGTCTTGCCATAACGTTCGCGTAACTTCTTCGGCTCCTTCGATAATTCGAAGGCCTCTCGCGTCCTGGCCGAGGCGAGTAGGTTCACGGCCCGGGAGTAGTAACCGTCGAGGCTTTGTTTACCAGCAGCCTGGTCCAGTTGTTGACTGAGTTGATTGAATTGTTGCCTGAGCTGATGGCGATCGGTAAGGCGAATCGTGGTCAGGTCGGCCGGGGAGTGGAGCGCCTTGATTTGAACATCGTCTGGCAGCAGTCCCTGGTCCACGGCAAAACTCGTGTGTTGTTTTCCCAGGAAACCTGGCGTCTGACCGTGCAGGGTTGTACCATTCCCGCGCCGCATCAGGGGGCCAACGCGAACCCAGGTAGGTAATCCCTGTTGGTTCGGTCGCAGGTGGTCCAGCACGGCACCAAAGGGTGGGAAGTCGGTTTCCGAGGGTGGGAAATCACCGCGGGACTGGAAGGCCTTGGGGTGCTTGTGCCCGGTTTGGGCAGGCAGGCAGGCCTGTACGTGATTTGCATTGCCGTGGCTCATCGAGCGAATCACGGTCCAGCGATCCGCTGCCTGGGCGAGCCGCGGAATCAACTCGCTGTATTGCACGCCCGGGATGCTGGTGGCAATGGCCCCGAATTCACCGCGGACCTCGACGGGACCGGTCGGCTTGGGGTCAAAGGTTTCCTGCTGGGGATGTCCACCATGCAGGAACAGCATGATCACGCGTTTGGCCTTGCCAAAGGTGGTTGAGCGGCCGCTGGTCGATTGTTCCCGTGCCTGCAGCAGCTGGGGCCAGGTCATCCCCAGTCCTGTCAGCCCACCCAATCGCAGCACGTCCCGTCGGGACGGTTGTTGCTGGTGGTTTCGTGGGGTACTTGGCATGGCAGGTCTCGCCGGGAAATACACTCAAACTTATTCCTTATATACCAAGGGAAAAACCGTTTGAAAACACGAAAAGAACTGCCAGGCCGCCGCAGAATTCCCGGCCAAGAGCCATCTGCTGTCTGTCACGGGATTTCCGTCACGAGAGACGTTTTGCGGTTCCGGCAGGAAACCGCTGATATCATCAACGGCCAGCGGTTGTTACATTAATAACAACAGGAACGGTACCTGGTGATTCATCGAGTAATAAATGAGGCGAACGGATGAAAGCGGCGATTCGAACGACCCTGGCAGGACTGGTTTTAATTCTCGGTGGCGGACTGGTCGTGGCCCAGGGCGTGCCTGCTCCTGGCGGTACCCTCGAGAAACTGTTGCTGGCGGAAACGCCGGCCGCGCTGGCAGCAGCGGCCCGGGAAACGGGGGATCCGCGGCGGGGAGCGATTCTCTTTTACCAGCCGTACATGGCCTGTACCAAGTGTCATGATGCCGGGGGACAGGATAAGCCACTGGGACCCGACATGACCAAGCTGGGTCGAGAGGCCACGGATGTCTACCTGGTGGAATCGATTCTTCATCCCTCGAAGGTAATCAAGAAAGGCTACGAGTCGACCCAGTTAGTAACCGTGGCAGGCAAGGTGATCACCGCGTTGGAATTGAAGAAGACGCCGGCCGGCTTGAGTTATCGCGACGTGGGCCAAAACGGCAAGTTGGTCACGCTGGCCGCCAAAGAGATTGATGAACAGATCGTTAACAAGCAGTCGATCATGCCGGCGGGACTGGTAAACCAGTTGGCCAGTCGTCAACAGTTCCTGGACCTGGTTCGGTACTTGCTGGAAATTTCAGACGGGGGTCCGGAGCGGGCTCGTGAACTGCGTCCGGCCGCCTCCCTGTATGCTGCTCGTCCCCTGCCGGAGTACGAGAAACGGATCGATCACGCGGGTATGATTGCCAGCCTGGATCAGGGCAGCTTCAAGCGAGGGCAGGAAATCTACAACCGTCTTTGCATCAATTGTCACGGCACGCACGATCGTCCGGGATCGCTTCCCACCTCGCTCCGTTTTGCCGAAGGGAAATTCAAGAACGGGAGTGATCCGTTCACGATGTACCAGACGCTGACCCGTGGGTTTGGCATGATGGTTCAGCAAACCTGGATGGTTCCCCAGCAAAAATACGACGTGATTCATTACGTCCGCGAGGCGTACCTGAAAAAGCACAACACGAGCCAGTTGTTTGACGTCACGGATGCCTACCTGGCTGACCTTCCCAAGGGCGATACCACGGGCCCCAAGCCGACCAATATTCGCAACTGGGAGACGATGGATTATGGTCCCAGCCTGGTGCATACCTATGAGGTTCCTGGTGGACCACTGAATTTTGCCTACAAGGGCATTGCCATGCGACTGGACGCCGGCCCCGGTGGGGTTTCCCGGGGACGGAACTGGATGGTCTTTGACCATGACACCCTGCGGATGGCTGCCGGCTGGAGCGGACAGGGTTTTATCGACTGGAATGGCATCATGTTTAACGGGCGTCACGCGATTCACCCCAAGGTGGCGGGCCAGGTCCAGTTTGCCAATCCGATTGGTCCCGGCTGGGCTGAGCCAGAGAGCGAGACGTTTTCAGACCCGCGTTTGCGAGGTCGGGATGATCGGCTCTACGGACCGTTGCCCCGCAAGTGGGCACACTACAAGGGACTCTATCACCATGGTCAGCAGACGTTGGTGACCTACACGGTCGGCAATGCGGAGGTCCTGGAACGGCCCGGTTTAAAACAACAGGGTGAACAGGCGGTCTTCCTGCGGTCCTTTCAGATCGGTCCCCGTGATCGGGACATGATTCTGCAGGTCGCACACCTGCCAGGTGGTAAGGCACAGTTACAGGTCGTGGACGAGAAAGCGACAAGTGGAGAGGCTGTCCTGTTTGGAGAACTGGGAGCGACCTCGCCGCCCACCACGCCGACCGGGAAAACGTTCCAGTTTGATGGAGCCTCTTATTTCCAGGTGGCCAAGGGAGCGGACTTTGATTTGCAACGCAAGGACTACACGATCTATGCACGGATCAAGACACGCCAGGATGGCACGATTTTCTGCAAGACCGCGCCGCAGTCGGAATGGATTGCCAATGGCAAGACACTCTTTATCCGGGGTGGACGACTGGGCTTTGATATCGGCTGGGTGGGACAGGTCAGTTCCCGGCGCCGCGTCAACGATGGGAAGTGGCACGATGTTGCGCTGACTTACCAGGCCAAGAGTGGCAAGGTCCAACTTTACGTGGACGGTAAAGCTGATAACGACGCGGTCCTCAGGCCCAAGGCCAGCGTGACGGGGCACGTGGTGCGCGTCGGTTACACGGCGGGCAATTTTCCAACTACCAGTTTCTTTAAGGGGGACATGGAGTCTGTGCGGTTTTACCAGCGGGCTCTTGGTGAAGCGGAGATCAGCAAGTTGGCTGCGGCGAAGGCAGCGGACAAGACACTGGTGGCACACTGGCAGCCGAAGTCCATCCAGGGAGACCAGGTGGCTGATCGGTCCGGTGGCAAGCGCGTGGGCCAGGTGGCTCGTGGAAATGCCCCGGCGGCGGCCGCAGCCGATGGCGTGCTGGCAGCTGGCGTGCAGCCGCAGTTGGAGGGGAGCAAGTGGCAAGTGGCTGACAACGGGAACCTGCGTCTGCGGATTCCTGCTGGTAAGGAGCCACTACGATTCACGCTCTGGCTGGGACAGGTTCAAGCGCAGGCAGCGGCCGAAGAATTGGCTGCTGGGCTGGAAATCGAACAGCCGGATGAAAACCTGCTGGCCCTGACCGAGGGAGGCCCACCGCGCTGGAACCAGGTTCTCAAGACCCAGGCGGTTGTTGGCAAGGGGAAGGGACCGTTTGCCGTCGACGTGTTGACGCGGCCCGCTCCCAATCCGTGGCTGGCCCGGGTCCGGCTGACTGGTTTTGATTACGTGCCGGGAACGGATGAGATCCTGGCCTGCACGTGGGATGGTGATGTCTGGCGGATCGGGGGAACCGACGATGTGAGCCAGGGGCTCACCTGGCGGCGCATTGCCAGTGGGTTGTTTCAGCCGCTGGGATTGAAAATCGTCGACGGAAAAATCTATGTGACCTGCCGGGATCAACTGGTTGTTTTGCATGACCGCAATGGTGATGGCGAGACCGATTTTTACCAGAGCTTTAATAACGATCACCAGGTGACGGAGCATTTTCATGAGTTTGCCATGGGGCTGCAGGTCGATGCCGAGGGTAATTTTTATTACGCCAAGTCGGCGCGTCATGCCAAGACGGCACTGGTGCCGCATCATGGAACGTTGTTGCGAGTGAGCAAGGATGGGACGCGGACCGATATCCTGGCGACTGGTTTTCGAGCGGCTAACGGGGTGTGTTTGAATCCGGATGGCAGCTTTATCGTGACGGACCAGGAGGGGCACTGGAATCCCAAGAACCGTATTAACTGGGTCCGGCCAGGTGGTTTTTACGGCAACATGTATGGTTACCATGACGTGACCGACAGTTCGGACAGTGCCATGGAGCAGCCCCTGTGCTGGATTACCAATGCTTTTGATCGTTCCCCGTCGGAACTGTTGTGGGTCGACAGCAAGGCCTGGGGGCCGCTGAACGGTTCGCTGCTGAACATTTCTTATGGTTACGGGAAGATCTACGTGGTGCCTCATGAAACGGTCAAGGGGCAGGTGCAGGGGGGGATGTGCGAATTTCCGATTGCACGTTTTCCGACCGGTGTGATGCGGGGCCGGTTTCATCCGGGCAACGGCCAGTTATATAGTTGTGGGATGTTTGCCTGGGCGGGCAACCAGCAGCAGCCGGGTGGTTTTTACCGGGTCCGTTACACGGGTCAGCCGGTTCACTTGCCGACCGGTTTGAAGGCACGCACCCGGGGCATGGAGATTACGTTTGCCTCGCCGGTGGATCGTACGGTCGCCAGTGATGTGAAACGATACCGCGTGAAGACGTGGTCGTTGAAGCGGACGGCTGGTTACGGCAGCAAGCATTACGATGAGAAGCCGTCGCGAGTGACGGGAGTCCAGGTTTCTGCGGATGGCAAGACGGTCTTCCTGGAGATCGCGGATATCAAGCCGACCTGGAGCATGGAGATTCGTTACTCGCTGCAGGGTGTCGGCGGGGAGCCGGTGGAGGGGACGATTCACAATACGATTCACAACCTGCAGGATTAGGGCGGGACGGTGGGTGGATCTAGTGGCCTTGAAGGGTGGGGCCGTTAGTCCGTATGATAGGGAGATGTTTGGGGCGGAGTAGCTCAGTTGGTTAGAGCATCGGAATCATAATCCGAGTGTCGGGGGTTCGAGTCCCTCCTCCGCTACTAGGGTATTTTCGAGAATACCCACAATGTCCGAGAAACACGTGTTTTCCCGGGCCATCTTGATGGTCCGGGATTTCTTCTGCGCGGCCGTGCAGCCCCCTGCGGGCGGTTGCATCCCCAGTTTGTCCCCAGTTAGTCCCCAGTTTTCATCCTCACTTTGCCCCACTCCGCCAGCGGCCATCTGGAAGTGATCTTCCGTGACCGTAAGGTAGTGCGTGTAGGCAACTCCCGGCGTATTGCCCAGCCACTTGCAAACCACGTACGTGGGCCACCGTTGCTCCAACTCGGTCTGCAACGAAGACCGGAGGTTCTGGAACGGTTTGGGCCAGACATCAACCCCTGCACGTCGGATGATCTTCCTGAAGGTGGTACCCAGGTTCTTCGTTCCCTTGCCTTCCAGCATGGGAACGACCCAAGAACAGCCTTCAGAGGCCATCTGATAGGCTTCGTCGAGGAAGGGTCGCAACTCGGGAAATAGCGGCACAGTCCGCTGCCCCTTGCCATAACGCTCAGTCTTGGGGCTCGTGACAATGAATCGCTTTTTGTCCCACAGAATGTCCGACCGATTTCTGCCCGAAAATCACACACAGTCTGCCAAAAGACTTGCAGACGCCGCCCCAGCGGGCGAAGATGTGCTGTGTTGAAAAGAGACTCAAAGTCCGGAAGGAAACGCTATGAAGAAGAGACTTGCCTGCTTGCTGCTGTTGCTGGTCGTGGGCTGTGGGAAAGGTGAGCGGATTCAAAACCAAACCAGCGCCGACCAAGCTGCCAAGTTGGCCGCCGATCAGAACGTACCGAAGGTGGACGACGGAGGAATCGATGACGTGAAAACATTTAGGTATCCGAAGGAGCAAGCGTCCGCAAAAAAAGAGTCAGAGGGTCAGCTAACAACAGGTTCAAACACAGAAGAAAGCGACGGATTACCGCAAGGGCAACCAAAACGCTGGACCCTCATTATGGACACCGACAAGGTGGAATCGGCCACAGAAGCTGATCTGTCGCGCATCGGTGGCCAGGAGTTTGCGATCCTCGTGGACAATGCCGACGCCGAAGGTTTAACATACATCCAGTGCGATCTGGATTTTGGGAAATACGCTCTCGAATATCAGGACGGTTCCACCGAGCAGCATTACCGGGCAACCGATTTTCGATTGCCTTTAGACCGAGTAATAACAGCGTTCAAGAAATACCTCAATGACGACGACTCGTGGAAGGCTGACTTCAAGTGGAAACGACTCATTATAGAATGAGAAAGCCTTTTTACCGGGCGGTTGCCTTCCGAGTTCTCTCCCCCTAACCTACCAGCATCAGAAGGTTACCATCATCAATCCAAAGGATAAGCATGGACCCCGATTCAGCTTCAAGGGGGGGCCCGATTGTCAGATCTTTTTCGACTCGGTCAGACTCTGGAAGGCCGAATGAGTCAAATGTATTTCCGCTGCTCACACTCCGAGGATGCGACAATCAACGACTACACTGGCAGACCGCAGTTGCTTCTGCCGTTTGGAAAGCCAATTCGGGAGTTAGCGTGAACCGAATGCAATTGAGCGCAAATCATACGATTCGATATGTGACCGGCGTCTTCGCCGCGTTGTGCTTCGCGCTGTCGGCGCGAGCGGAGGATGTCTCCGATGCGATGGCGGTCCTTTCTATCGTCAACAAACGCTGCGTTGAATGTCACGGCTCCGATGCACAAGAGGGGAACGTTCGCTTCGACAAGTTGACTGGCCGCCCGCAAGAAGAACCCGTTTGGGCGTCGATCCTGGAGCAACTGGAGAAGGACGCGATGCCTCCGGAAGACGAATCGCGTCTGTCTCACGAAGAGCATTCAACTTTTACTGCGTGGATCAAGCGGAGTTTCCCGCGGTCAGCACAGGCATTTGCGGACAAAATGCTGCACCCAGAGAACGGCAACCTCGTGCCGCATGACAAGCTCTTCGATCCGAAGACCGCAGAACGGGGTCCGAAGATCGCGGCCAGCCCGGCCCGGATCTGGCGCACCCTGCCGCAAAGCTATGAAGCCAAGCAGGAGGCCTGGCTGAATGCACGCGGCGTCGGGGTGGCGAGGAAGGGCGGGCAGTCTGGAAAATTCGGTTACCTCCCTGCGCCCTTCGGCCTCCACACAAAGAATGAACTGAAGAACTACTCCTTCGACTATACCCTGGCGGGAGCACAGACCGAAGGCTTGGCTAACAATGCCCGGGCGCTCCTGAAGCTGGTCATCAAGGCCAATCCCGGCCCCAGAAAGCAGGGCCCGATTCGAAAAGTGGCTCGCGCGAAAGAACCGCCGACGCCCGCCGAGGTCGATCAGATTATTGTGGACCAATACCGCCACTGGCTCGGGCGCGCCCCCGAGGACCCGGAATTGGAGCTGAGGCGGAAAAAGATCCTGGGCTCTATTGAAAAATTTGGTAATCGTGACGGTTTGATCATGGGACTGGTGCCTATCATGATCGATCCCGAGGTGTTTTTTCATGCCGAATTCGGAATCGCTACCACGAGCAACGAGCCGGCCTTCCTGTCACCGGATGAATTGATCGATGCGGTGGACCGCGCCCTGCGAGACCGGCGCAGCCGTGTCGACACCCGCCCCAGCCAATGGCAGATAGGCTATGGCAAGCCGACCGTGCGGGACTTTCTCGTTGTCGCTGCAAAGAACGGAAAACTCAAGAGCCGCGAGGATTTGGCCGCGGCGCTTGACAAAGCGGTCAGCCATAAGG
>MPLU02234638.1_pt1 | contig 40203 bp, 29 predicted proteins | sample 1617381 | NCBI WGS metagenome assembly MPLU02 (sample SAMN05944801, study PRJNA350692) | marine metagenome | biome: marine; feature: ODZ; material: water; isolation source: 90 m water sample filtered on 0.2 um supor filter | place: Pacific Ocean | collected 2012-04-08 | depth 90m m
AACCCTTGATGGGCTGTTGCATGTTGTGGCGTGTGACCACGACATCGAGTCCCATTGCCTGTGCTCGCCTGGCTACCTGTTGTCCGATTGCTCCCCAGCCTACGATTCCCAGTCTTTGCCCCGCCAGGCGTCGAAGTGGTGAGTGAGGTTTCAACTGGTAGTTGCCAGTTTTTGCCTGTTGGTGAAAGTAGGGGATGTTGCGAGCCATGGACAGCAATAGGGCCAGCGTATGTTCAGCTACGTCGACAGCGCAATAGTCGGGAACATTGGTAACCAGGATGTTCTGCTCTGTGCATTGTTGGACGTCAATATTATCCAGCCCGATTCCCATGCGAGCCACGATACGACATCGTGTCGCGCTTGCGATGACCTCGCGTGAGATGGATGCCCAGCAGGCCAGGATTCCATCTACTTCGGTGACCTGTGCAGCCAGCGACGAGGGATCGGTTGCCGTGGCTGCGATGAGTTCGATACCTGCTTCACCAAGAATAGCCTGTTCGATTTCGAGATCCGGCCATGCGTAATCAGTCACCAGGACTTTCATGATAGATATTCCCGTACCAGGCTGCCGCGAAATGAAACGACGGGTTGCCCAGGAATCACGTGATCTGGTTCCAGGGGGTTGTGACCATCGAGACCCTGTGAGACGTGGGATCGCTGGTCTGCACAATGCGATTTTTCTTGCGATTTACAAGGAGCATGGTGATGCCGACCAGGATCGCGATAACGACGATACCAACCAGGATTGGAAATGAAGAAGACTTGTGTTGTCGGCGACGATGTCGCCGGGAAATTCTTTTTCGTCCACCGCGAGGTCGAATGCCGGTATCCGGTGCAGATGGTTCTGCTGAGGGTGGTACGGAAGCATGTGTTGCCGGTGGCATGGCGGGGGGGCGGGGCAGGGAAGTTGCCGGGGCCTGCTGCTGGACTGCCAGTTGGGCGTCGTACGCGGACTTTTTTTCAGCGATCAGGAGGACTCGTTTTGCGGTGGATAGCTCATTGAGGATTTGTTGGGAAACTTTGCCATGTTTACCAGCCTGGAATGTTCGCACGTGGGCCATCTGGCGATTGGCGGCATTTTCTATCACGTCCGGGTCATTTTCGCCGATCGGGATTCCCAGCAATTGGTAGTGATTGGGGACTTGGTCCTGGCTGGGGATGCCAAGCCACTTGCGGTATGGATCGAATTGTTCGGCCATTGCCGCTAATTCCTTAAAATCTCGCCAAGCAGATCTGGATGTTGAACCACGGAATCACTATTATCGCCTGCACGCTAAAGATCGGCAACCGCGTTTTTCTTGGAAAGATGGCAAGGGTAAACGAGTCAAGAGGTTCATGGCTCTTGCCGAGGGCTGACCAGGGAATTACCAATGAACGATCCTGGTCGTGAGTAAGGACTCAGGTAGGGCGGTTTGGTCCTGGCACAGGTGTGACCGATCCGGAAGTGTTTTTAAAGGAATAACCTTGTGAATATTGGTTGCACGGAAATCGAAGATACCTTTGCAGAAGCTTTCAAGATGTACTACGTGCGGTTGCTCGTGACCGCCGAAGATAACTTCTGGCTCGATGCTGCGGTACGAGAAGCAACCGGCTACAGCGCCTCGGTCATTGCCTGTGATGCAGAAGCAGGTATCGAGCAGCCGCTGGAAAAAGAACAGACTCCGGATGGCAGACCCGGTGTGGCCTTGATGATGTTTGGTAGTTCCGTAAAGTCGCTCACCAAGGCCGTTGCCAATCGAGTGGGCCAGTGCATCATGACCTGCCCGTCGACCGCGGTTTTCGATGGGTGTCCAACTGGCGAAGAGCAGATTCCACTGGGTAAAAACCTGAGATATTTTGGTGATGGGTACCAGAAAAGTAAGCAGGTTGCAGAAACCCGTTTCTGGCGGATTCCTGTCATGGATGGGGAATTCCTGGTCCAGGAAATGATCGGAGTTGCGGCAGGTGTTGCCGGAGGAAATATTATCCTCCAGGCAGGAACGAAAGCCGCTGCACTGGCAGCCGCTCGGCGTGGTGCGGAAGCACTGGAGGCCGTGCCTGAGATTATTACCCCCTTTCCAGGAGGCGTGGCGCGTAGTGGTAGTAAGGTCGGTTCGAGATACCAGCAGTTGGTTGCCTCCACAGCGGATGCCTATTGCCCCTCGTTGCGAGGACGCGTGGAATCAAAGCTCCATCCCGATGCAAACTGTGCCTATGAAATCGTGATCGATGGGATGAATGAAGCAGCGGTGGCAAGAGGAATGGCCACCGCAATCCGGGCCATTGCGACCGATGATGTACTTCGCATTACCGCAGGTAACTATGGTGGAAAACTGGGTAAATACCACTTCCAGCTACACGAATTACTAGAGACCCAGGCCTAGCAAGGTCTGGGTAAATAAAGATAAGTGATCAGCGGATCCTGGCAGGCAGGAATTACCGGAAATCGTCGTTCAATTAACGACGATCCAGTTCACGCTGAGCGTTGTATTCTTTCATGACGGCCGCTTCGCGACTCAACTTCATTTCTGAAGGTGCAGGAGCGAAGTACTGGACATCATCATGCACGTAGTAAGGGCTGGGTAAAGTCTGGCCACCTAAATGTGACTGACAGCCACTGAGTGCTGCAATAAAACCCAAACCTAAACCACAGAGAATGGTCCGCTTCTTCATCGTTTGATGGTCCTTACCTGAGGTGGGGAATAACCTGATATTCTGCCTAACCGGTAAAATCAGTACCTGCTAAATCGGCCTATTTGGTCAGAAACGTTGACTGTTTTTCCTGTTAAAAAGCCGAAAAAGGATATAACTCCCGGTTTTTTCTCTCTTGGGCTATGATGAGGAGAGGGACAGGAACGGTAGGGCAGCGATTTTTCTTGCTGTGCTAGCAATCACGGACCTATTTTGGCACTGAGGAGGTACTGCGATGATCGATACCTTGCGGTTTCGACCAGGTGTTCACTGGAGCGGTCAAATGCCTAGGGTGTTATCTCGTCGTGTGGTAGGGATTGCCTGCCTGGTTGTCCTGCTGGGGTTGGTGAAATTGTCTTCCGCGGTGGCCCAGGGAGAGTCTGTTGCGGTACCCAAGAGAGACTACTTTCTCTCTTTTTCCTATGTTTTTGACGGTGATTTTGATCGCGGTGCCCGAGCCTTTCGCTCCGCCGCTCGGTCGGGAATTCGCAGCACCGAAGGCCGTTGGATAGATTCCATCTGCTATGCCACCATGATGGGTGAGTGTATGTACCGGATGGGGCAGGTAGGACCGGCCCTGGAACAGTACGAGATCGCCTTGAAACTATTCCTGGTACATCAGAACTGGATGCGCCAGGTGGAATTTCCACCAGTCATTGAGCCTTCGCGGCGCACCTTGCGGCGTCCCATTACCTGGGGTACGAGCCGGAGGCAGACCGTGATGGCTCGCATTCCGGATACGGTTTCAATCACCCAGGCGTTGTTTGGAACGTTGCAGATAGGAAAGCAGACCGGCGTGGTTGCCACGCAGCAACTGTTTCCAATTCATGCAAAAGAGATTGCCCGTTGTACGACGATCGCGCTGCGACGACGTCGAGAGATCATGGGTCCAGTCTGCAAGTATTCCCCGTTAACGATCCAGTTGTTGGACGCGCTCGGGCGCCGTCCTGGCCCGGCGAACCATTGGACTCAATCCTGGATCGATCTCCAGTTGGGAATCCTGATGGCTTCGGCAGGAAAGGATAAGGATGCCCAGGCAACCTTGCAGAGATCCCTGTTGGTCTCGGGGCGTTTCGATCACGAGTTAACATCCATTGCCCTGTTGGAACTGGGTGATTTGGCACTGAAACAAAACAAGTACGATGAGGCAGGAGTACTTTTCCTGGAAGCATCGATTTCAGCGGGCGCTTTTGAGCAATATGATGTGGTCGAGGAGGCGTTGACCTGGGGCTTGAAAGCCCACCTGGCGGGTGGCAAGCAGGGGTTGTATGCACCCTTGCCCCTGGCGGCACAGTGGTCACGGACCGCGTCGAGGATGCTGGAGGCTTCGCTCTACGTGGCAGCTGCTGAAAACTATGCAGTGTTTGGTGATGTCAAGAATGCCAATATCAATGCGCAGCGGGCCCAGCAGGCGATGAATCGTCGTGAGATGCTCCGTGGAGAACTAGGAGCGCGCTTGATCTATACGAATGGCCTGTTGCAGTTTCAGCAGGGAAACATCGCCGTGGGTCGTAAGCTGTTGGGCCAGGCGCTGGCCTATCAGCAGAAGGCATCAGCTCGGTTACTCCAGTTGAAGCTGGCAGATGGTATTGGTGTCTCCGGCTCGATGACCGATCGGATATCCAGCGAATTATATGAAGCGACTCTGCAGATGCCTACCGAAAAAGACTGGTTATTGAGACCGCGAGATTCGTTGACGTTCCTGATGACACCCCATGAATTGCCGTTGCAACACTGGTTTGAAATTTTATTGCAACGCAAGGAACCCGAGCGAGCTTTCGAGATCGTGGACCAGATCCGTAGCCATCGATTTACGAGCAACCTGGAACTGGGGGGACGCTTGATGGCCTTGCGTTGGACCCTGGAGGCGCCACGAGATGCACTTACAGAAGATGCCTGGACCCAGCGCCAGGTGCTGACAGCCAAGTATCCCAAGTACGCTACCCACTCGATTGATGCGAAAGCATTACGTGGTCAATTGGGCATGTTGCCGTTGATTCCCGGGGACGATGAAGCGGGGCGAGATCACCTGGAACTATTGAAACGGTTACATGAAATCAGTGGCAGCCAGGAAGTGATGTTGCACGAGATGGCCCTCAAGCCGCATGCTACGGAAGCAACCTTTCCACCGGCTTGTGACATCAAGAATATCCAGGAAAACCTGGTCGCCGAGGAACTGGTTTTGTCCTTTTTCGTGACCACGACCAAGATCCATGTATTTGCATTACGTAAGAATCGGTTTGATCATTGGACCGTGGATTCGCCAAGAAAAATTCAGTCCGAGATGAAAAATGGACTGCGACAAATCGGGAATATGCATAAGGACGCTCCTGTTGATTTTGCCACAGTGATCGGAGAGACATGGAAAGAACCGATGACTAACCTGGGGAAGGAACTCTTCAAGGAAGCTCCTGAGAACCTGTGGGTAGGAGTACAACGGCTGGCAATCGTTCCTGATGGATTTCTCTGGTACTTGCCCTTTGAAGCGTTGTTGCTCGATGGTCAACCGCTACTGAGTAAGTATCCGATGCGTTATGTTCCTACCCTGTCACTGGCCCTGGGCGATGGACGAAAACCCCAGGTTGTGACACGAACAGCCCTGATCGAGACGGAGTTGATTGCTGGTGAGCCTGAGGAGGTAGGAACTGAGGGAATTGCACAGCTGGCACAGCGGATTGCCGGGTTGAATACCCTTTCGTTACCACACGTGGTGCCGGGTAACCTGATCATTGCCAACTGCCATCGGTTGCTTGTGATGTCGGATTTACCAGCCCGTGGCAGAGGGCCTTTCCAATGGGCTCCGATTGCCAAGGAACGAGCCGGTAAGGGAGATTCCCTGGACAGCTGGTTTGGCTTGCCCTGGGGATCCTGTGATCAGCTTATGTTGCCCGGGTTTCATACCGCCGCTGAGGATTCATTGCGTCGGGGAGGAAACGGGAACGAACTATTCCTGGCCGTTTGTGGATTCATGGCCAGTGGTAGTCGGACGATTGTTATTAGTCGTTGGCGTACTGCCAGTCCACTGACCTACCCCTTGATGGGTGAATTTGCTGATCAGTTAACCAGGTGGGCTCCCGACAAGGCCTGGCAGGAAACCGTCAAATGGTTTTCTCGGTTGCCCCTGGATCCAGCCAAGGAACCGCGCGTTAAATCTCCTGATGCGGTCATACCGGTGACGGTACAGCACCCTTTTTTCTGGGCAGGATATATCCTGGTTGATAGCCAACGCGAGAAGCCTGCTGCCGCAGCACCTCCATAAAATAAGTCATTGAGCTGTCTGCTTGAGAGGTTAACCTGGGGTCGTAAGGTCGATTCTCCCTGAATAAAATAGTTAATGTTGCGGAACTTATCCGCGACGTCCGGTGTTTAAACTGGCAGGCAGGGAATCCTACGGTTTGTGGACCAGGCTACCGGAATCTTGACCCGGCAGCAGCTCGCCACGCCTTGAGGTAGAGAGGATGCAGATGAGTAAAGATCGATTTGGACCGTTCCTGTTAGTTGCTATCCTGGTGACAGGCGTCGTCGGGTTGAGCGATCTTGTCCGGGCACAAGCTCTACCTGCTGACGTTGCCACACGCATTGATCAACTATTGGTAGCGGAATCGAATAATACGTCGCAGGGTACCCCTGTCCCTGTGGTCGATGATGAAACGTTTCTTCGCCGGGTATTCATGGACCTGGTAGGTGAACCACCCACCACGGAAGATGTGATTGCCTTTTCCCTCGATGGGACCGTGGATAAGCGCAGTCGCCTGGTTCGCCAGTTACTGGCCGATGCCAGTTATGGGCGCAACTGGGCACGTTACTGGCGTGATGTCATCATGTACCGACGTAGTGATGAACGTGCCTTGTTGAGCGTTCGCGCACTGGAAAGCTACCTGACGGATACTTTTAATAATAATACGTCCTGGGACAAGCTGACTACGGAATTTATTACCGCTCGCGGAGACATACGTGAGAATGGCAAGACAGCATTAATCATGGCCCAACTGGGTAGGCCGGAAGAAACGGTGGCCGAAGTGTCTCGGATCTTTCTCGGGATCCAGATTCAATGTGCACAATGCCATGATCATCCGACCGATCGCTGGACTCGTGAACAGTTTCATGAGCTAGTTGCCTTTTTTCCACGTGTTGCAGTGCGTCCCAAGCGTGATGACGGCATGTTGAATTTCGAGGTGATCGCATCGGATTCACCGATTGAGAATCGTTCACGCAGTACCAATAACCGTTATCGGGGTACGCCGGAACATCGCATGCCGGACCTGGAGAATCCAGAGGCGCGTGGTGAAATTATGAAGCCAGTGTTTTTCCTGACAGGAGATGAAGTGCCGGTGGGAAGCCTGGATGCGGATCGTCGTAGCCAACTGGCGGACTGGATTACCGACAGTACGAATCCCTGGTTTGCACGGGCTTTCGTCAACCGGATCTGGGCAGAACTGGTTGGAGAAGGTTTTTACGACCCGGTGGATGACCTGGGACCTGGACGGAAATGTTCCTCTCCGAAAACCCTGGATTACCTGGCAGCCTCGTTCCGCGAACGAGGCCACGACATCAAGTGGTTGTTTGCGACCATCCTGTCGACCGATGCTTACCAACGGGCAAGTCGCCGTCGTCGAAACGTGGAAGAATTGCCTTTTCAGGCTAACTGCGCCCAGCCCCTGCGGGCAGATCAACTCTACTCGTCCCTGCAGGCGGTGTTGGAAATACCTGAGTCGAACGCGACATCGGGACGTCAGCGTTCTTCGCGATTCTCACCTCGAAATTCCTTTAACGCGGTCTTTGGATTCGACCCCAGCACCCGACGAGGGGACGTAGCAGGTACCATTCCCCAGGCACTGATGATGATGAATTCTCCCCGGATCAATCAGTATGCGACGGCTGAAAACGGTCGTATGCTGGGACGACTGTTGCGGGAAGTCACTGATGATCGACAGGCCATCACGGAATTGTACCTGCGGGTACTGTCACGACAGCCGACGGATAAAGAAGTGAATAGTTGCTTGAAATATCGACGTGATCTGCGGGACCGTGGAGAGGCTTTTGAAGATATCCTCTGGGCATTGATTAATAGCGCAGAATTTTTGCATCGAAAGTAAATATGCGGGGCGCATACTGCCATAGGAGTTTCAGCTCATGTTAGAACAGCAGGTACCTCAGCGACAGGTCGACGTTTCTTTTGACCGTCGTGGTCGTTTGCAACGGCGTGATTTTCTTAGAACTGCCGGTGCCGCCGGACTGGCCCTGCCAGGAATTGGCTGGATGAACCAGTTAAGTGGTCAGGCCCAGGAACTGAGGAAACGAAACCAGGCCTGTATCCTACTCTGGATGCAGGGCGGGCCCAGCCAGTTCGAGACATTTTCGCCTCAACCTGGGACAAGTAGCGGTGGAGATACCAAGGCGATTGCTACCTCGCAGCCCGGCATCCAGATTGCCGAACACTTACCTCGAACCGCAGAGCTCATGGAACACCTGTGCCTGATTCGTTCGATGCAAAGCCGGGAAGGAAGTCATCCACGAGCAACTCATCTCATGCAAACAGGTTTCTTGCCAACGGCGAGCGTCAAGTATCCAACGCTCGGTGCACACGCTGCCCAGCAACTGGGTGATCCTACAGCCGAGTTGCCCGATTTCGTAAGTATTGGCCGTCGACGCGGTAGTTCAGGAGGTGGATTCCTGGGGGTTGAGTATGATCCGTTTGCCATCAGTAATCCGGAAAAAACGCCCGATAACACGCAATTGACGACTAGCCAGTCTCGTTATCGTCGACGACTTGGATTGCTGGATGAACTGCAATCAGGATACGAGACTAGCGGGGGAGAACAGGAAGTTGCGAACCAGCGGAAACTCTACAACAAGTCGTCTCGCATGATCCTAAGCAAGGACATGGTGGCCTTCGATATCCAACAGGAAAGTTCGCAGATGCGGGAAGCCTATGGGGATTCTACTTTTGGGAAAGGCTGCCTGCTGGCGCGACGCCTGGTGGAAACAGGAGTTAGCTTTGTGCAAGTATCGTTGGGTAATTGGGATACACACCAGGATAATTTCAACCGGAGCAAGGCACTCTGTGAACAATTGGACCAACCTTTCGCACAACTGATTCGTGATCTTGAACAGCGCGGGATGCTTGATAAGACGCTCATTCTCTGGATGGGTGAATTTGGTCGCACTCCTGCAATCAACAGCCAGGGTGGGCGGGGGCATTTTCCCAAGGCCTTTAACGTGGCACTTGCAGGAGGTGGCGTCCAGGGTGGCCAGGTCATCGGGAAAACAACAGCTGGTGGAAAAGACGTGGCTGATCGGCGAGTTAAGGTCAATGACCTTCTGCGGACTGTCTGCCATGGCCTGAAAATCGACGCGGACCAGGAAAACATGAGTGCTGCAGGTCGCCCCATTCGAGTGGTCGATGAGGGCGAGGTAGTCCAGGAAGTGTTCGGCTAACCTGCCAGGCCATGTGTCCTGGTAGGGGCCAGGTCAATCCAGGTTGATCTGCCGGAACAGGGGCAGGTGCCGGTAATAGACTTCCAGGCAGCAAACGGCCAGCGAGGTCATGTAAAGCCGACCACCGTCCACATCATGAGACTCTCGTGGTGTCCAGCTGCCCATCGCATGCCCCTTGGGATCCTGCGTTTTCACCAGGCTTTCACGCATCAGGAAATTCCAGTCTTCCCATTGCTCACCTCCCACATGGTGAAATACCTGGGAGGCATAATAGAGATAGTAGAGGTAGAGACTCTTGTTGGGAGGATGGTTCTTGAGTAGGAAATTGACACCTTCGTTAAGCCGTTCATGTTCGCGTCCCCAGCCAAGGTACATGCGGCATAGCAAACCCTCGGCGGTCATCGTGTGCTTGGGCCCCTGGCCAGGCGTGTAGCTGAACTGGCCACTTCGTTTCCATTCTGCCCGGTCGAGGTAGGAACGAGCGTCCCGCAAGGTATAGTCCGGAACATGCAGGCCAGCTGCTCGGGCGCTGTGCAGTGCCATGACTTGCCAACCCATCACGCTGGTGTCGCCAGCCTGCCCGGGTGAATATCGCCAACCACCCTTGGGGTGTTGGGCGGTCACGATAAAGTCGATGGCTGCCTGGGCAGGTTTCTTCAGTTTTTCATCACCGGTCAGCATGTAGGCTTCACAGAGGACAATGGCACCCTGCCCGTGCGCATACATCCCGGAATTCCCCTTGGACTTGTGACGCAGATCACCGTTTGGGTGTTGGACCGAGAGCAACCAGTTTAAGCCCCGGTTCACTTCTTTCTTGTATTTTCCTGCCTGGTGAGTCTGCCCGGCACCCAGGAATGGCAACAGGGCCAGGGAGGTGGCTGCTGAATCACTGGGAATCTTACCAGGATGGCTGCAATTACACCTGGCAGACAATCGATGATTTAGATTCCAGCTTCCATCCGGACTTTGATGCAATGATATCCAGCGCAATCCTCGGGAAACAGCGGCTTCGGTTCGAGTTGTACCTCCTTCGGTTTTGACCATTTCCACGCGAACACGAGGGTCGCGGGCTGCCAGCGACGGTCGATTGGTGTTGGCATCCCGGATATCTTTCTTGACATCTTTCAGCTTGGGTAGGTTGGGGTTCTTGGCATCGAAGTCTTCCCGCAGTTCTTTCGCTTCCTGGATGTCCTGTAGCACAGCCTCGCGTTGTTCCGGATCTTCCAGGTCGACATCCTCCGGAACAGGAACGTCCATCGTGATTTCATCCTGGGGATCCGTTTCCACAACGGTTCCTCCGTCACGCACGAAACGACTTTCCGTCAGAGACAGGGTAATGGTTTTCTTTGAATCATCAGTGACTTCAAAGAGTCCCAGCAGCGTGAGTAGTACCAGGTGAAAGATCATGCTGATAATCCAGGCCGGGGTATCCTTGAAGAAGTTGGTGACCCAGATGTCGGTACCTTGTAGCTGGTTCTGCCGACGGATTCTCGCTTGTGCAATAGAAGGCTTGGGTGTCGGGCCGGCAGCCGGTACCACCACTTCACGCCGAGTTTTCCTGGGAGCCGACGTGGTAGTTTTGCTGCGAACTGCTGGAGCAGGAGCGGTTTGGTGCTGTTCCCACAGCTTACGGGCTTCACGTTCCAGTTCCTCGGTCAATTCCATGCTGGACTGGCAGGCCCAGCAATCCGCAATCATTAACCACAACCGAATCGACATGGGAGCCTCGCAGTGAGGGCATCCGCACATCAAGGTATCCCCATCCATCCAAACGGAACCCGTTGTTGAGTCCTTGTCGTTTCCTGGCAGGGTGACAGGAACATGGGGTTTGGAAGGAGCGGTACCAGGAGCGTTTGTTGCAACGTCCAGGTTTGGTAGGGGATCGGTCGAGTTGAGGTCGAAGACCGGTACCGGCCCGGCTTGCCAGGATGCGTCTGCAAGGATAGGAGAGAGGTGCTCCAGTGGAACCATCTCCAGGCCAAGGTCGGAATTACTGTTGGACGAGGATTTCATCAATCAAGTTTAGTTTGCAGGATATGCCCTCAAGGTTCCCAGGACCTTCATGTGGCGGTTAGCCGTTCTGTTTCGTTTGCTGGCAGATGTTCGCAGCACTGAGTCACTTGGGTCTGACTTCCATTCTATCCCACGACCCCTTCGTGGAACAAGCAACAAGCACTCGCTTTCACCGGGGGACTGGCAGACAACTGCCGATTTTATCGCTACCATGGACCACTAGGTAAAGGGTAAGCGAGGAGATGAAGCAGCTTATGACCGATATGCATTCCCAACCGGATCCGACCCTGGACATGCCAGGAATCCACGATTCCATTTGCCAGCTGGTGGACAACATGTGCCGTGTTGTACTGGGAAAAACTGGCGTGGTGCAGCAATGTGTGATCGGCTTGTTGGCCGGTGAACATGTGCTCCTGGAAGATGTACCAGGCGTGGGTAAGACCTTGATGGGAAGGGCCCTGTCACGCAGTCTCGATGGAGAATTTTGCCGGTTACAGTTCACGCCTGATTTGTTGCCCAGCGATATCGTGGGTAGTACCGTTTTTAATACCAATACTTCCGAGTTTATTTATCACAAGGGCCCGATTTTCTCTAATATCGTGCTGGCCGACGAAATCAATCGAGCCCCACCACGGACCCAGAGTGCCCTGCTGGAAGCAATGGGGGACCGACAGGTTTCCGTGGATGGGGTGACTTATGACTTGCCCAGTCCTTTCATGGTGATCGCGACCCAGAATCCGTATGAGATCGAGGGTACGTACCTTTTGCCTGAAAACCAAATGGATCGGTTCCTGTTACGTATTTCCATGGGATATCCTGACCGGGAAGAGGAACGCCAGGTCTTGATGTCACATCGTGAGGGTGAGCCCGTTGAGAGCCTGGATCCAGTGATGGATGTCACGGTCGTTGCTCGGCTGCAGGAAGCAGTTCGTGCGGTTCGTGTTGATCCGTCACTTTACGACTACGTCCTTGATGTCATTGCCGCAACACGATCATCGGATGAACTGCACGTGGGAGTCAGTCCTCGTGGTGCAATTAGCTTGTGCCGAGCTGCCCAGGCAGCCGCCCTGATGGATGGTCGGGATTATGTCGTTCCGGACGATGTGAAACAGTTGGCCGTTCCCGCGCTGGCCCACAGGGTGATCAGTCGAGGGCACTTGCAGACCGGGAATCGTGAAGTACTGGAGACGATTATCAGGGACCTGGTGGAAGCGACTCCCATACCGGAATAAAGCCATGTTTAGCGGACGTCGCATTACGATCACACGTGAGGGGTGTTATTACCTTTTCGTGGCTCTCTTTATTTCCGGTGGTGCGGTTGGGGGTGAAGTGAACCTGATGTTGCTGCTGTCAGGTATCATGATTGCTCCTCTCTTGTTGCACTGGCGCATCCTGAGTGTCAGTTTGCAACGCCTGGACCTGGAACGGCGAGTCCCATCCTATGTACATGCCGGAGATCCGCTGCGTGTCCATCTCGTCTTACATAATGGTCGGCGACGTGTGGGTAGCTGGTGCATGGTGGTGCGGGACCAGTTGCGTCGTAATTCGAAGATACGAGATGTGGGTGACCTGGCGTCAACCCAGGTAATGTTTCCTTTTACCTCGGCTGGAAACAAAACGACCGTTTCTTACCAGTGGATGTTGAATCGACGAGGAGAATACCAGTTTGGTGCTTTGCGATTAATGACTCGGTTCCCTTTCGGCCTGCTCAAGGGAAGCCGGAAAATGCAGGGGACCCAGTTACTGCTGGTTTATCCACGCATGGGCGCATTAACCAGCAAGTGGTTCCAGCTCATGGAAGCAGATCGCGTGGGGGGCCAGGAGTCTTACCATGCCCGGGGTAATGCGGAGGGAGACTATTACGGCTTACGCCACTGGCAACCAGGGGATAGCCGGCGTTGGATTCACTGGCGTACATCTGCACGATTGGGCCAGTTAGCCGTTAAGCAATTTGAACAACAGCGTGATCGGGATATTGCCCTGGTGCTGGACCTGCACCAGGCCCCTGGAGCAGGGGCATCGGAACAGGCAACGGTCGAACTGGCGGTTAGCATGGCAGCAACAGTCATCCAGGACCTTGGTCGGAGGACCGGAATTCGGCTTGTCGTGGCCGCTTGCGGAGAATCCATGCATTACTGGGCAGCTTCCTCATCCAACCTGGTGGCAGCGGAAATTAATCGTTGCCTGGCCACGATCCAGGGAGGCGCAAGTGAAACCTTCCAGCAGGGTATTACCCGGTTGAAAGAAGAGTTGCGGCCCGGGAGCCAGGTGGTCGTTGTTAGTACCCGCTCCAGGGATATGATGCAGGCCATCGCTTTACCGGCGAAACCACTCTGGATCAATTGCAACGATCCAGGAGTGAATGCCTATTTTCAGTTGCCCGGCATGTTAGTGGACTCCAGTCAAGCTGATGGTGAGGTCGTTGATCAGGCCCGGGAGTTATCAAGCACGTGATCGTGGAACGGTGGTTACAGATTTCGACCGCAGTGATGGTGACGCTCAGTGCAGCTTTGCTGGGATTTTCCCAGGGAAATGTCCTGTTGCCGATCATCATGTCATTGGTTGCCGTCACAGCTGTCGTATTTACCGATCATCTGCGATGGTTTTGCCTGCACCGTATGCTTGCGAATGGAGCCATGCTATTAGCAGCGTTCTTTTCGTTACGGGAATTCATCGGGGTTGATAGTCAGCAGAAATTGTTGGCCGTTGCCAACCTGCTAGTGTACGTGCAGATCATCATGCTTTACCAGGAAAAGAAGATTCGCATTTACGGCCACTTGATTGTGTTTAGCCTGCTGCAAATCGTGGTAGGGTCGTTGCTCAGTCGGCGTTTCGAGTTTGTCGTGATCCTCTCTTTTTACATGATTGCTGCCCTGTTTACCTTGTCGTTACTCTCGGTGTTTCGTCAGCTGGGCAGGATTGATCGGTTGGCCAGGCGAGCCGGGGAGCCGCCGGAAACGGCAGCTGGAACAGGTGCCCAGGAGAATCTTTTCCCGCTGCTGGTAGCCCGGCCTATGGTGCATCATGATATTACGGCTACGGAGCAAGGGGGCCAGATCGTTGGCTGGGGATACACGAGACATTTGCTGGGCACCAGTCTTGGTGCGATCTGCTTTGCGGGTATTTTTTTCCTGGTGATCCCTCGCTCACTCGATTCGTCCTGGCACCAACCGCGACTGGGAAACACGCGAACGGTTGGTTTCGCGAACAAGATTTCCCTGGGACAGATGGGAAAGGTGTTGAAAAACAGGGAGGTCGTCATGCGAGTGGCGTTTAGCGACCGGAAGACCGGTTTGCCCTACGAGATTTTTGGATCCCCCTACTTTCGTGGATCGGCACTCAGTATTTACCAGCAAAGTCGACGTAATCCGGGGCAGACCGGTTGGTTGACCCAGGGGACCCGGTTTCGTTGGCGAGGGGGGCTACCAGGGGATGATGGACTGTTAACGGGCCGAGATCGTGTGCAGCAGGATATTCTGTACCAGCTCAGTCGCGATCCCATCCTGATGGCGGTGGGGCCTGCTTTTAAACTGGAAGAAACCTCGAACGTGATTCGTTATGACTGGTTACGCAGACGCTTGGTGCATCGAGATCGTGAAGAGGGGCTCCCTCGAGAACAGTTTCGGTACAAGGTAGGCACCACGGCCTTCCAGGCCGGCAACCAAATGACGATTCACCCCGTCGTGTTCAAGGATGAAGATCGTAAAGCGATTTTTTACGGTGAACTGCGATTTGCCCGGCAATTTCCCGGTCACCTGGTAGCCTTGAAAGGCCTGGCTGGAGAAATCCTGGAGAGTAACCGGACCAGTAACGACAACCGAATCGGACAGGTGAGAGAGCTGGAACGCTACCTTCGTTCCGAGGACCGTTTCACCTACTCCCTGGACCAGGCGCGTGTTCGCCTGAAACGGGATTTCAGTCGTGACCCGGTGGAAGACTTCCTGGTCAATCACCGTACCGGGCACTGCGAGTATTTCGCCAGTGCCCTGGCTTTAATGTGTCGCAGCCAGGGCATCCCGGCTCGAGTGGTGGTTGGATACAAGGGGGGAGAATATAACCCCACAGGTCAATTTTATCGTGTGCGTCAATCCGATGCCCATGCCTGGGTCGAAGTGTTCCTGGTTCCTGACCAGTTGCCAGAGGAGCTGCGCAGTGCCTATTCCGATGGACTCGTAGGCGGTTGGATGCGAGCCGATCCCACGATCCCCCGAGAGGATGAGGTCATCGAAACACTGCAACGCAGTTTGTTCGATACGATCAGCGATTCGTTTGATTACATGCAACTGCTGTGGGACAACTATGTACTTCACATGGGGCCAAAGCAGCAGCAAAAGGCGGTTTATGATCCCCTGAGGATCGATGCATCCAATAGTTTTTCTACTCACTGGTCTGTTGCATGGCTAAAAAAACAGGGTGTCGACCTGAGTGGTCGTTCACCGGTTCACTGGTTTGAATGGCGTGGTGCCGTGACGGTGATGCTGCTGGTTGTTGCACTGCTTGTTAGTTACCAGGTGCTGGTGCGAATACCTTACCAGTGGTTGTTCAGGAAGACCGTGGGCCGCTTTAGTCATTGGCAGCAGCGACGTCGTGGCCGAGTTGATTTCTATGAACGCCTGCAACGCTTGCTCCGGCGTTATCGTTGGAAACGGTCGCTGGGCCAGACCCAGCGTGAATTTTCCGACCAGGTAACGGCCTGGATCAATACGCAGCCCGGGAAACCGGTGGCCGGGAACCTGCCGCGTATGATTACCGACGCCTATTACCAGGTACGCTTCGGGGGGGTGGAAATTACCCTGGATCAGAGGAACCTGATCGACCAGGCACTGCAGGAATTGGAAGAGGCCTTGGCGCAAGCGCCTAAACATTGAAAGATGCTTTGCTGACAAGCAGTTACTCGTTTACGGACAGGAGCCGACGAACACGTCGCAGAATCGATGAAAATTGGATTGGTAGGATATCAGGGCAGTGGCAAAAGTACTCTCTTTCACTGGCTGACCGAGATCGAGCCAGATCTCTCGGCTGCCCATTCCGGACAGAGTGCGATGGCCACGATCCAGGACGAACGTATTGAACAGTTGTGCACGATCTACGAGCCAAAGAAGATTACGCGTGCTTCCCTGGAGATTTTTGATACGCCCGGATTGAGTCGAACACACGAGGGAAGTGCTGCACGGCTGGCTTCCATCCGCGAAGCGGGTTGCCTCGTGATTGTCGTGGCTGCTTTTGGTGATCATGATCCTGCTGCGGACCTGAGTAGCTTTGAAGATGATCTGCTCATTGCCGACCTGGAAATCATGACCGGAAGACTTGAGCGATTGCGGGAGTCAGTGAAGAAGCCACGACCCAATCGTGATGAGCAAATAAAAGAACTGGAAGCGCTCGAACCACTACATGCCTTACTGGAGAACGGTGAGCGTTTGCATGATGTAGAACTGACGCCGGAGCAAGAGAAGGCTACGCGATCGTTCCAGTTACTGACCGAGAAGCCACGCCTGTTGATTATCAATAGTAAAGATGAACAGCAGGAAGCTGGTCGTTACGAGGGATTGGCTCCGGAGGGAGTACCCCTGGTTGCGATCAATATTGCGTTGGAACTGGAACTGGAGCAAATGGAAGAAGCCGAGCGACATGAGTTTTGCCAGGAGATGGGCATCGTTCGCGAGGATCGTGATGCGCTGGTGCGGCGGATCATGGAAGCATCCGGCCAGATGCTCTTTTTTACCGCCGGCGAAAAGGAAGTACGCAGCTGGATTCACCGTCGTGGCGGTACCGCTGTCGAGGCGGCCGGGCAGATTCATACCGACCTGGCACGTGGATTCATTCGGGCAGAAACCATGCAGTGTGAGGACCTGGTTCGATTGGGTAGCGAACGCGAGGTCAAGGCCGAGAACCTGATGCGACGAGAGCACAAGGAGTACGTGATCCAGGACGGCGACGTGATTACGATCCAGCACAATGCCTGAGGGAACGTTGTCTACTCGATGAACCGCCGCAGTAGAATGGCCCGGTCGACGTTGTGATTCTCACCCGGTTCGAAGGCGACCGGGATCGATCGATCAACCATGTAGAAGGCGCGGTGACGTCGAATCTCACCCCGTTCCCAGCCTAGTTCCTGTCCCAGGCGGTAGCCATCCGGATAGATAGTCGGTGAACCGGGTCCGACATGTTCTACCTCGAAATATCCCACGGTCGCCCAGACGGCATAGACGTTGGAACGTATCGTTGTCAGGTTGCTCAAGCGTTGCAGTGGTTGATGGCGGAAATGAGAATTCCATTGTGCCGTGTTACCGGCACTGGTCAGGCTGCTGGAAAACAGGGGACGACCGGAAGCATCACCCGTGATCGCCGTGCTGCGCATGATAGTTGATTCGATGGGGTCCCGGGTCAATCCGCTGATGTTACGCCCGGATACCGCTCGGAACGGATTGCTGAACAGGGCTGGTTTCGTCTGGTCGTTGATGTACATGGTGGCATTGTTGTTGGGACCATAGCCTCGTCGACTGGCAACGAACTGGGCCCACGGAACCGAGTTGGCTGCGAATCGCCGTGCGACCGGATTGTTGGTGTTGTCCAGGACCTGGAGTTGTCCGTTCAGGTCCTGGTTCCAGAGGCCGTTCCAGACGCGTGCATCAAAGATGGTATTCAGGTTGATCTTGCCGGGATTTCGGAAACTTGAAATTCGATTGAATGGCGGATGCAGCATGTTGCTACTCTTGTCTGCCTTGAGACCGACAAAATCAACCGGGTTGAGAATGGTCTCGGTACCCGTGTACGGCGAAGGTGTCTGGATGAATTCGAACACGCGGTACAGACCTGTGGCAGAATCAAAAAAGTTGAGCAGGTGTCCGAAATCACCCCGATTCCCTGCCTGGTAAACCTGTGGGAAACCACCCTGTAAATCAAGGTTTGCCAGTAACTGGTATTGGCTGCTAAAAGGAACAGACATCAGCTCATGGGAATTTACGAAGGGACGGTTGTTCCAGGTTAGCCAGGGGAATGCTGGACGACCAGCACCGGTATCGGGTGCGCCCACGTAAAACGTGGCTGGTTTCCCAAGCGGTGGTGCTGGCGCTGTGCGTGCAGTGAAAGCCGGTTGGTAAGGGACGTTGAGATGACCCAATGTATTGGGTAACTGGTAAGCGAAGTAATGGGTATCCGTGTCATCGGTCACGTTGCCTCGGTTGGCCACGTTCCAGGCAAAGGCGTCACGGTTCCAGAGATTGCGAGGATGCTTGTTGAAGTTACTGTCCGGTGCACGTCCCCGTTCGTGGGAGAAAAACTTGTAGTTGGGGGCCGCCCCAGCGGACGGGTCGCTGGCCCTGGTGACACCATTGAACGTCGACAGGTCGACAGACATGCTATCAATGGTGCGATAAGGATTGGTGGTGGCATTCCAGGGCAATAGTGGATTGGCCAGGCGCTGCAGGTAGATGGCACGGTAGTTGATCAGGGTTCGATTGCCATGTAATTCCTGGTTGTCATCCACGGGTAAATCGCGGATCGGGTCGTAGGCAGGTTCACCGGCCGCGGTACCTTCCGGTACAGGGTAAGGTGGTGAAGTGGGTGGTTCTGAAATGCTCAGGGTATCGATCGGAATGCCGACGACCGGCTGGATGTCAGCAGTCGCCTTGTCGATACCTCCAGCCCTGATATTGTTTCTAACAGCAAAGGTGGGGGTCATCTGGATGTGACGTGTCGTGCCATAGAGCAGTGTGGATGCGTCATCTTCGGTAGCATCGATGCGGCGTCCAATGGGTGTGATATAGGTATTTGGGGCGGCCAGTTGTCCGAGGGATCCCACCACGGCATAACTGCCTGCCGGTACGGTCGTGTTGACGGCCATGCCCTTGCGCGGCTGGTAGGAGTGTCCATCTGGATCCGTGGGTAGGTTGGGACCGCCAGGCGTCGTGAAATAGATGCTGCGTTCGACGTCGTTACTGGCATCAGCCAGTTTCCAGTCGTCCGGATCGGTTCCCTTGAGGTTTCCCTTCACGATCAGCATGCGCCAGGTGGGTGAGCCGCCAGGAGCACCACCCAGGACCACGCCGTTTCGGTTACCGTATAACTCGCGGGGTGGAGTTGGGTTGCTGGCTGTCCAGGGATTGTAGAGCTCGACGAACAACGAGCCACGTGGCCTCAGGCGTTGGTCGAATTCATTATCGTCGTGCTTGTTGGGATCATCCGTATTGTATTTCCCGCCACCCGCGCTGAGATCCTGGGTACGTCGATCATGGAAGGCGACCGTTTCGGTAATCAGTAATTCCGGGCGTTCTGCTCCCCAGACGATCGGGCTGCTGGCGTCGATATTCCAGCCGTCCAGTGGATTAGGATCGTACTGGAATGCCGTCATGATTGAATCCGGGTCGCGGAAATCGACCACGTTGATCGCCCATTGGGCCAATCGTTGAGCGGTTTCTGCTGCGGTGCCACGACCGTCTCCGTTGGTATCCCAGAGCGTGGCGGGATTCTTGATCGCCATCATCAGTGAATAGATCTGTCGTGCGTAGGTCTGCCGGGCTTCGTAACCTGCATTGTTGTCCTTGTTCGCCCCGGTAATTCCATCGTTGTCATGATCGAATTCAACCGGGGTACCAGCCCACTTGACTGGCAAGGAGGCCTCGCTCGGCTCATCAATTACACCATTGTTGTTGTCGTCCTGGCCATTACCGAGGGCCTGGTTGATATTCCATCGCAGTCCCATCTGTAACTCGGGAGGTAACTGGATCCCCAGGGCCTGGATGCGGCTGCGTATCAAGGCCAGGTTCAGGTCCGTGCCATTGGCCACGGGCAGATCATAGCTATCCGTGGTAACCAGGTGCGTACTGTTTCGAATTCTCTGCAATCGTCCTGGTAACGCCTTTTGATCGGCATCATTAGATCGCATCACACGTTCCAGGTCAGCCACCGAGTAAGGGGTGTCACCAACGGTGGGAATGTTCGACCAGCCGCGCTGGTGAGGTTGGGAAAGGTTCATTTCATAGGGCGTGTTCATGACCAATTGGCGAGCGTTGGCAGGAACGATTTTTCCACCCACGTTGCGAGCTGGTGTTTCGAAGACCGGTTGCCCGTAATGATCGATTCCAAAAGCGATTTCGCCACGCAGGTCCTGGGGTGTGAACAGGTACTGGTAGAGTTTCACCTGGGCCAGCGGATCCCAGCCAGGTTTGCCCGGAACACCGTCTCGCCCGTAACGATTCTTGATCAGGAAATCATAGTCAGCAAGGTTGGCACAGATGCCCCGGAAACTTATTTCTCCTGGGCCAAAACCCTGGGCGGGCCGCAGGGTCCGGGACTGCATGCCACCGGCCAGGATCGCTTCTCCGGGAGGGGCCTGTTGACCGGCCAGGATGTGGGAAGCATTGCCATGTGCATTTAGGTTTAACTTGCCGTCCATGTCAACGCACATGAGGGCAAACAGCGGCTTGTACTTGCGTCCGCTGGCATCCGTTTGGACTGGCATCCCCAGGTCCATCCAGATACTGTCAGGGGTTCCGTCGTTATCGTTGTCGACATCCCAGGTGGCAGGATTAAGGGGATCGAATGCGGGATTGCTGCCGGTGAAATTCGGGTGGTCACCTGCCTGGTCCGTACCATAAACTCGGTTCGCAGGTCGCATGATGACCTGGCGTTGCAGGGCCTGGTTCCATGCTCCCTGGTTCATCCAGTAACGAACGAGTGCCGGTCGATGAAAGGAGGGGACGACCTTGCCTTCCAGCGGGATGACTGCGGCCAGGGCCATGTTCTGGTAATCGACCGCATCATAGCTTTCGTGAGCGCCACCATTGAGATACGCTCCGGTACGATTAAAGTCTCCGTAAAGGTTGGGTTTCAGTGCTTCGTTCGTAAGCGCTTGTTGCCCCGCCTGGTGACCGAATCCCGCGCCACTGAACGGATGACCGTTGACCACGAATTCCGCGCCGGGCCTGGGTAATTGACCGGCCTGTGGCAACATTACGTCAAAGGCCAGATCACCCGCATTCGCCTGGTATGCGATGACGCGGGTACTGGTTCCCTTGAGCGAACCACTGGTAAACGTCAGGACGCACCCGGAATAATAATTGAGGGATGCGTTCCACTGACCATTCCAGGGAGTGATACGTGACTGCTGGATCGGGGTGCCACGAAAACGAAGAAACTGCTTGTTTTGTAAAATCGTCGGATTGGCAGCAGCGCTGACACGCCCTCGCACACTGGTCCCGTAGATGTCTCGCAGCAGGCTATGGCCTCGCAGTGCTGATGTGGGACTGCGAGTGTCTCGCAAGACCTGGTAAAGCGCACTGTCCAGGTGTTGTTCTGGGTCAACGCCCAGTTGCTTTTGGCGGGAAACGATACGAGCACCGCGTCGATATTGGCTGCTGACGATGGCGTAGGTGACGCCAATCAAGACGAACAGGACCAGCATGCTGACCACGACCAGCAAGACGGCACCACGTTGTTTGCGTCGATACATTGCCATGTCCTCAGGCTCCTTTCGTCCGCCAGGTCGCTTCTCTTGGTACGCGGCCCGGGGATGCTTTATTTCCGCCTACTTGCCCAGGTGAAGCGGAACAGGTCTGTGTCTTGTGGTTTCGGTTAGTCCGTGTTGTTATGAGTTCGTCGATGTGTCAGCAACTTGTTGCCGTTACCAGAGGGAACTGTGGTCCAGTCGGATCTTCTTTTCAAATACGCCGATGACGCCCTCCATGATCGTGGCTTGTGTATTGGCATTGGGCAGTTCCCAATCGGCACCCTGGAGTGTCACACGGCGAGTTGCTGCCCCCTTTTGCACCCCGGCCGGGGAGACGTTGAGGACGCGGTACCAGCGAAAATAGCGTCTTGAATTGTTGTTGCTATCCAGTTGCCCCGAGAGCATGACCCAGCTGTTGGTTTGCAGTTTCAGAACGTTTTCTGCAAAGAGTTTCTTGTTGGTTACCTGGTTGTGGATGGGATGTTTCAGAATGACGTCACCGCCAGTGAACCCCCCGCTCAATAGATCAATATTGCAGGTGCGCTCGGGAACATTGGCGACTTCTGAATCAACCTGTCCAGCCCGTTCCTGGGTAGCCAGGTTACGTGCTGAGAAGACCACGATCGAGAGGAGGTATTCATCATCAAATTGTCGAGTCACCTGGTTGGCAGCGAGAATGTTCAGCGGTACGACAGTCGCCATCCAGGAGAGTTCTCCCCGGGATTGCCGTTTGCGGCTGGGAAGACCGAAGTTCGGTCGCGACATCAGGGTCCGATCGTCGGGGAAATTCAGGACCAGGTCATCCCGAGCCATGAATAACTGGTCTGCCGTTAATTGAGTCAGAGGTGTAAAGACCGGGTTGCCGTTGGCTGCCGGTAAGGGATTCCTGGTGCGTAGGGAAATGCGAGGTATCTTCCACTTGGCATTGCCTGAGTAGGGGAAGGGTACGTTCCCGTGTCTCGTGACAAATCGGGGGTCGATGGCGTAGGCCTGCGGCTGGGGCAGGTACTGGGCTTTGCCATCCACCATCCCCGTGAACCAGCCCAGGTGCCCCGGCGTGGTATCCACGAAAACAGCACTACCGTCCTGCAGGCTCCATTGGTTTGGATCACGCATCCCACGGATATCGAATTCCTTGACCGCATTGCGTCCCAGGGAAGCCATGCGATCAGTTTGTAAGCCCACGCGCACCTCGTTGCCTGCCAGGGGAATCAAGGCGACAACGACCAGCAGACCAAAGAGCGCAATGCCCGAAGCAAACATAACCTCGATCAAGGTAATGCCCTGGGGGTGCCGGTAGCGGTGGTAATTGTGGTGTTTCATGAGATTAGCGTCCTCCCACGCCGATACCCTCGATGGCATCCTGGCGTGCCTGTTGGATTCCCGTGGCCAGGTTGTCCGGGGGAGTACCGACCAGGTCCGCGCGATTAGCCGAGTTGCGAATCTGGCCCGTCTTGGGATTGATCGTGAACCACGTGTTTGCGGCGTCCGGTAGATTTGCTCCATCACGATCACTCTGCGTGGGACGCTTGAACGGATTCGTGGCATTGATCTGGTTGACCCGGCCCACGAGCAGGTAAATTTTCGATGCCTGGGGAAGCGGTTGTCCGCCGACAAACACGCTGTCGACGCTACCATTGGCACTGAACATGATCGTGATGTTTCCGGAACCCAACTTGCTGTCAGGACTGAAATGATTCCCCTGGAATCCCATCCCGGAAACCGAGAGATCAATCGCCACCCCGTTGGGCAACTGCAGGGGCGATGCGCTGGATCGTGCCGGGGTTCGGTAGACCTGGAAGGGGACAGCTCGCTTGGCCGTTCCGTCCGAGTTCACGTATTGCCGTGGTGGCCCAGCCAGGTCGAGTCCAGCTGTCTGGATTATGGCAACCTGGTCTCCCGTTCGACGACAAGGGTAAAGCGGATCCTTGTAATCTAATCGGAGGGCAAACAACTCGTTGGGAGTAAGGATCGTATTGAAGAACGGGTTCCCCGCGAAGCTGACGCTCCAGTTGCCACCGTTCTGTGAGATACGAGCTCGTGAGCCGACCAGGTCACCTGCATAGGGTCGCGGGACCTCGGCAGTGAAAATCTCGGTGCACTGGTAGACATCCCGGGCGTTGGTTTTTCCTCGTACCAGGACAATTCCGACCGGTCGTCCCAGTTCGGCAGCACGGGCCTGGACTCCGGCCACGTAGGCATTGAGTAGTCTCGCCGCCTCGCGCAGCTTGCGATCCTTGAGTGCCGGGCGAATCACGGGGATTGCCACGGAGAGCAGGATCGCCATCACGGCAATCACGGCAAGCAATTCGACCAGGGTTAAACCCCGGCGCAAGCCGCTCTTATATTCAGGGATCAGATAACGATACATCGGTTATTGGGCTTCCAGCATATGGTTGGAAATATTGTCAACGAAATTCTTGGGAGCCGTGATGGAACCCAACGGAATCATGGTCGTGTCGGTACCGTACTGGCCACCATGATGGTGAAAAGGGTCATTCGGATAGGCGGCATGTTGAGTCACGCAAAAATGGTTCTTGGCCGGATCTCCACCGTTGCCGACCAAGCGTTTGGAGGCGTCGTTATTGATCTTGCCGTGGCTTGCAATGCCTCCTGTGCCATCCGCTCCCATCGAGTAAACCAGGGGAAAGACAGCAAAGGGGTCATTGAGCGGTTTCTTGTCATGCCAGCGCGGGTCAACTTTCAGGGGATCAAAAGCGTCTCCGTTACCCTGTCCCGAGTCGCCGTCGGTCTCGAGGTTCAGGTCGCCAAGCTGGATAGTGGAGGCAGCTACTCCCAGGAATCCTGGAGCCCAGCGAATGAAATCAATCGGCTGTCCCCAGCCATCCAGGATTTCCGGGAACCCGTCCGCGTCGACATCTCCAGTTTCATGTTCCCGGAAAAAATCCAGCCCGTTGGTATCTCCATCCTGGATCGTAGCCAGGATCATGTAGAGGCATTCGGAGCCTTCATATTGCGGAGTCCACATGCCGCCCGCGGTCCCCGAGGTGTTACGTAAGTCCGGAACACCGTAATCAAGGATCTGTTTTCTCCAGTTGCCTGGCAGTACCTGTGCGATCCGACGCCGGTAAGCGGTAAACAGGGGGCTGCTCATCCCGGGCAGGTTCAGGCTGCGAATATCCAGGTTGCTGTTGTTCTTGTTCTGGTAACGGTGGTAAACCGAGCCAACTGCCAAATCACTGATGCGATCCGGCATTTCCATGCGCATCAATTCTCGCAGTGCCATCAGACGGATCCAGGCAGCTCGTCGAGGTGTTATGTTCGGAGGTAGTCGAATAGGCAACGGGCGGGTGCGGTAGGATTCCCAGCGTCCACTGAGCAGTTCATGGATCTTGGCAATTTGCGCCTTGGTTCGTTTTCCGCGAGCGGTTTCCTGGACCGAGAAAAGCGCGAATAACACCATGCTGGCCAGTATGCCAATGACCGAGATCACGGTCAGCAACTCGATGAGCGTGAAGCCGAATCGCTGTCGGTGCATGCCAGGGCGCTGTTGGCCGCGATATTTGTTTTGCCGTGGGTTCATAGCGTGGAATCTCCCAGTTGACCTCCGCTGAAGTTACCGACGTTCTTCTTGTCACCGTCCGTGAAATTATGACCGCTGGGATAGCGTTTCCATTGAACATTGGGATTCTTGGTAAAGGCTTTTAGGTTTTCCTGCCCAAAATCGGAGTCGACACCACAGGCGAAAATCTGGAAAGTCTTTTCATTGACCCAGACCTCGTTGGCCAGGGATGACATGTAGGGTCGCGCCCGACCAGTGACCTGCTTCTGCCAGTTGGAGGGTTTCTTGCTAAGGGGCGGTGGGTACTGGGCCGTCAGGTCCACGTTGCCCGCGGCCATCTTGTAACCGTAAGAGCGCGAGTCAAAAAAGACATAGGGCAACTCGAAACCCTTGGGCAGGTAGACCGGGAAAGGATCACCATCATCTGCGGCAAGTAACCGGCGTCCATCGAAGTCATAAAGACCGGTGTTGCGGCGCGTGGCGGTGTTGAGTGGACCACCTGGTCCGGTAAACGGTCGCGTGACTTCCTCGCTGAATCCCTGGAGCCAGAAGACAAGTGCTTCAGCCGGGTCAATGTTCCAGGTCGCGACGCTACCCAGATCCGCAACCGTTTTCACATTGTAGGCGACAAACAGCAGGGCATTCAGATCCCCATCGGCAATCCTGGGAAATGCCTTACGAGCATGTCGCACGACCAGGGCAGGATCCGTGAAATCGGGCGGGTAGTCATCGAACTTTTTCTTGTAAGCCTCAAGGCCACTTTCGAGTTGCTTGAGTTCCATCACGATGCGACTGACTTCCGCACGTATCATGACACCACGAATCGTGGGGATCAGCAATCCGATCAGGATCCCAATGATCGCCATGACAACCAGCAGTTCGACCAGTGTAAAGGCACTTCGGCGGTGTTGATGAGACGTCCTCATAACCATTGATCCTCTTGAGTAGGTATAGGTGTTCCCGGACGGCCCGTCGCCGCCCGGGAGATGGTTGAATAAAACAAGTTAACCGGACAGTTTCTGGATTAACTCGACCAGGGGTAAGAAGAGCGAAACCACGATAAACCCGACAGCCAGCCCCAGGAAAACGATTAACAGGGGTTCCAGCAGTGCCATCAAACCGTCAGTCAGCACCTTGACTTCTTCGTCGTATTGATCGGCTACCTTGTAGAGCATGGTGTCCAACTCACCCGTTTCCTCGCCCACGTCGACCATGTTGACGACCAGGTCATCGACGACGCGTTGACGCATTCGTGCCAGGTAAAAGAGCGTAAGTAAAACACCACCCGCCAGCGCCATGTAACCCCCGATCATCAGCAGGCCGGCTTCCGGTGAAGCGCCATGTAGACCGGTCACAACGATGCCGGGAAAGGCACCAAAAAATGCATAAAAGAATAGTGCCATGGGATGAAAGGTAGGCCGTGAATGTTGCTTAAGAGGCTGCGCAATAGGTTCCCCCTCGCGAATGGCATCCGAAACCTTTCCATACAGGTGTTCAAACATGGCGTTACCAGAGGTGTCCTTGGTAATCGTTAGGCCTTCCAGGATTGGCACACCACTGGCAACCAGTGTGCCCAGTGTTCGGGTGGTTCTCGCCAGGCAATTCTTTTCCACGAGCTTACCTACGACGGGAGTTTTAAGCATGAATAAATCCCATCCCATGCGCCCATATTTGAATTTTCTCAGCAGCTTAATGAAGAGGAACAAGACCCCGGGAATGGCTGGTATCAGGAACCAGAAACGCACGACGTTTTCCGAGATAGCCATCAGTAACAGCGTAGGCGGTGGCAGGGTGAGTTCAAATTCATCGAACATTTCCTGGAAGACCGGCACGATCTTGAGCATGATAAAGGTCAGGATACCAACCGCTACCAGGACCACGACGACCGGGTAGATCATGGCGCCCTTGACCTTGCGTTTCAGGGATTCCGCGCGTTCCTTGAACTCGGCCAACCGCTGCAGGATGATTTCCAGGGCACCACCTGCTTCACCCGCTTTGATCATGTTGACGTACAGTCGATCAAAGACCTTGGGTTGCTTACTCATGGCCTCGGACAGCGTGGAGCCGGCCTCAATGTCGTCACAGACATCAATCAGGGCGTTCTTGAGGGCGCCACCCTTGCATTGTCCCTCGAGGATTTTCAGGCTGCGCAGGATTGGCAGCCCGGCGTCCTGCAGGATGGAAAGCTGACGCGTAAAGGTGGTCAGGACTTTCGTCGAGGCACCGCCCATGACGAAACGGCTCTTGCGGCCCTTGTTTACCGAGCGAGCATCGTCAGCACCAGCGCGTTTCACGGTAATCCGGGTAACGTAGTAGCCCATTTGACGAATAGTCGTTTGAGCTTCTTCCTCCGTGGCAGCGTCGATGACGTCCTTGATTTCCTGGCCGGTCGCGTCCATCGCTTCGAATTGAAAAGTGGGCATAACGGTTATCCCTTAATGGAAAAAATAAGGAGATGATGTTTCATGGTTTGATTCGTGTGCCAGGTGAAATCCTGGCCGGTATAACAATTGAGCTCACGTCTAGGACTCGACGACCGTTTCCCGGATGACTTCTTCCGGTGAAGTAAGGCCGTCAAAAATGAACTGTGTGCCACGCTCTCGCAGTGGGAACATTCCGTTTTCCTTGGCAACCTGCCTTAACTCGTCGACCGAGGAATTACGCATGATCATTTCCCGTAACTCGTCGTTCATGATCATGAGTTCGAAGATACCAATGCGGCCCTTGTAACCGGTGTTGTTGCAAGCATCGCAACCACGCCCGCGAAACATGGATCGGTCCCCAAGTTCTTCCTTGGTAATGTCCAGTTGAAATAAGAGCTCTTCCGTGGGTTCGATTTCTTCACGACATTGACTGCAGATGCGGCGGACCAGGCGTTGTGCCAGGATCGCTTCCACGGTCGCGGTCACCAGGAACGGAGGAACCCCCATGTCCTTGAGTCGCGTGACGCTGCTGGGCGCGTCGTTGGTGTGTAGCGTGCTGAACACGAGATGCCCGGTCAGCGAGGCCTGGACTGCAATCTGTGCTGTCTCAAGGTCACGAATTTCTCCCACCAGGATCTTGTCAGGGTCTTGCCGTAAGATCGCTCGCAGGCAGGAAGCAAACGTCACGTCGATATCTGGATCGACCGGGATCTGGATGATGCCGTCGATGTCATATTCCACGGGATCTTCGGTGGTGATCAACTTGTCCTCGAGCGTGTTCAACTCGCTCAACGCAGAATAAAGCGTGGTGGTCTTACCAGAACCGGTGGGTCCGGTTACCAGTACGATTCCATTGGGTTTCTCAATGATTTCACGAAAAGAACCCATCGTATCCGCGTCCATGCCCACCTTGTTCAGATCCAGTGAAACCACGCTGCGGTCGAGGACTCGCAGGACGACGCTTTCGCCAAACATGGTGGGGAGAACACTGACACGTAAATCAATCGGATGGCCACCCACCGTCAGTTCAATCCGTCCATCCTGGGGGAGCCGCCGTTCTGCGATGTCGAGGTTGCTCATGACCTTGATGCGCGTGGTGATGGCAAAGGCCAGATGTCGCGGGGGTGGAACCATTTCGTACAGGACGCCGTCCGCCTTGATGCGGATCCGAAATTCATCTTCGAAGGGCTCGAAGTGAATGTCGCTGGCGTGATCCTTGATGGCCAGCAAGAGGACCATGTTCAATAACTTACGCACCGGCACACTGTCGGCCAACGCCTCGGCACCGGTCAGGTCGATCGGGCCGTCGCCAGCTAACAGGTCGGCCTGCTCCTTGAGATCCATGTCGGATTCAAGGTCCTGGACAATTTTTTCGATGCTGTCTCGGTCGGAATCGTAATGCTGCTCCAGCCGCTGCGTGATTTCACGATCCGTGGCAACGACGAGTTGAACGTCCATTCCCAGGAACGTTCGTAATTCGTCCTGGACGGTGATGTTCTGGGGTTCTGATGTGGCCAGTGTCAGCAGTTCGTTTTCCACGTGAATCGGAATCACCCGGTAGAGCTGCGCCATGGTTTCTGTTAAGTGCTCAAGAATCTCGGCGGAAATCTTGATGTCCCCGAGTTCGATGACCTGTAGGTCCATCTGCTCAGCCAATGCCTGGGACAGTTGAACATCGGTAATTAATCCGAGTTCTTCTGCCACGTGGCCCAAGAGCTCCCCCGGCCGCTGTTGTTGCTCTTCGAGGATCAGCACAAGCTGATCGTCATCGATAAAGCCCATGTCGACGAGGATCTGGCCAAGTTGGCGTAAGGGCATGGTGGCTTTTCTTCCTGTAAAGTTTGGTTGCTACGAGAAGATCTCTAGCAGGACTGCGGTCAAATGGGCGAATGCAGCAGTAAAAAAACTATCTTTCCAGGTAATTCGTAAGGCTGATTCATAACTAACAATTGGTTCTAGGAACTACGTTCCATCACGGCACTGTCGCTGGTTGTGCCCTGCTCTGTCGTGACGATGCGCTTGGCCAATTCATCAACGGAATGGGCCCTGGATAGCACGTCCTCGCGTGTTGTCTTTCCGTCTCTCCATAATTCGAACAATGCATCATCCATCAATTTCATGCCATGCTTGGCACCGGTTTGAATGGCCGACGGAATACGAAACGTCTTGTTTTCCCGAATCAGGTTGGCGATACCAGGCGTGACGACCAGCGTCTCGTAAGCAGCCACCCGACCTCCGCCAATCTTCGGCAGCAGGGTCTGTGATAAGACCCCGATAATGGTCGTTGATAACTGGGTGCGAATCTGCTCCTGGAGATTGCCGGGAAATGCATCAATGATTCGATTGACCGTGCCAGTCGCACTGTTCGTGTGCAGCGTACCGAACACGACGTGACCGGTTTCCGCAGCCGTGATGGCAGCTTCGATTGTCTCCAGGTCACGCATTTCACCCACCAGGATAACGTCCGGATCCTGACGCAAGGCCCGTCGAATGGCTTCCGAGAAGCTGGGGACATCGACACCGATTTCACGCTGATTAATCGTTGACTTGATATGTTCGTGATAAAACTCGATCGGATCTTCAATCGTGATAATGTGGTGATCGACGTTCTTGTTGATGAAATCAACCAGGCTGGCCAGGGTCGTACTTTTTCCAGATCCCGTCGGTCCGGTTACCAGGAACAGGCCACGTGGTCGCATGACCAGGCTCGTGATGACATCCTTCAACTCGGGCCCAAAGAGATCCTCGGGATCCATCTTGTCATTGGGGATTAAACGCAGCACCATGCCAATGTTTCCGCGCTGCTTGAAAATCGAAACTCGAAAACGTCCCTTGTCCTCAAACGCGAATCCAAAGTCCGTGGTACCCGCTTCCTGTAGCTCACGTTGACAACGTTCCGGTGCAATACTTTTCATCAAAGCGACCGTGTCTTCAGGCTCCAGTACCTTGGTTTCCAGCTTGCGCATGCGTCCATGCAAACGAAACACCGGAGGTTGTCCGACGGTAATGTGGATATCACTTGCCCCCTGCTTCACACAGGCAGCTAGCAGTTTATCAATGAGAATCGTTGCCATGGAGTTATCACGCGATCAACAAGAACCAATAGAAGTAAAACGAAGATTACATTGCGAGGTGAAAGTAAGATGAGGGATACACAGCATTTACCTGCCAGCCATCCCGTGAATTTCACATGGGTGTGGCTGCGAATACATGATTATTTCCTACAGGAAACAAGTTCTCAAGTCGCTCCAGGATTACGGTCAGTACGCCCGGCGACCCGTTTCCCCCCCTGCCAGCAGGGTTTGTGGATGGATGGATCTGGCCACACCGGTGACCAGAAACGTTGTAATTTACCTGTAAACCAAGAATAAACCAAGGTAGACCTGGTAGAAACAGACCCGCTCTATCAGGGGGGTGTGATGCGGACGTGTGTCCGAGAAAAGAACCAAGAACAACTCGATTTTTGTTTAGCCGAATTGATCCTGTTCGGTCCGCTTGGCAATTCGGTAGACTTCGTCGAAGGTTGTCGTGCCTTCCATGATCTTGATGATCCCGTCATGAAACAAGGTTCCCATCCCCTGTGCCATGGCCACTTTACGAATGTTGGGTGCGGATTCGTTCTTGAAAATCAGTTCGCGAATCTTGCTCGTAATCATCATCATTTCAAAGAGGCCCACGCGACCACGATAACCCGTATGGTTGCAGTATGAGCACCCTTTACTCTTGATGAACGTCGCCTTGGCTGCCATCTCTGGAGTGATCCCGAATTCTTCCAGGACCTCTTCTTTGGGATTAAAAGGCTGTTTGCAACGCCCGCAATTGACTCGAACGAGACGCTGGGCCATCACTCCAATTACGCTGCTGGCCACCAGGTATCCGGGCACTCCCATATCGATCATACGTGTCACAGCACTGGGCGCATCGTTCGTGTGTAGAGTACTGAAAACCAAGTGTCCAGTTAAAGAGGCCTGGATTCCCATCGAAGCAGTCTCTTGATCACGCATTTCACCGACCAGGATGATGTTCGGGGCCTGTCTCAGCATGGAGCGGATAATGCGTGAGAAATCCAGTCCAATAGAATGCTTAACTTCGACTTGATTGATCCCTGGCAAGTAGTATTCGACGGGATCTTCCGCCGTGATGATTTTTCGATCCGGCCGATTCAGCGTATTGAGTGCGGCATAAAGGGTCGTGGTCTTACCAGAACCGGTCGGTCCGGTCACTAGGATGATGCCGTTGGGACGTCGAATCAGTTCCTGGAACTGGTCGAAATTCTGACTGGATAGTCCAAGTTGGCGAACCCCGATCTTGATGTTATCGGAGTCGAGTAGTCGCATGACGACGGACTGGCCATGATTGGTCGGGATCGCACTGACACGCAGATCCAGCACTTTGCCACCCGCAGTAATCTTGATACGACCGTCTTGGGGACGTCGTCGCTCCGCAATGTCCATTTGCCCAAGGATCTTGATACGAGAAATAATAGCGCCCAGCAGTCGTCGTGGGGGGCTGTCACGCTCGATCAGGATACCGTCGATGCGATAGCGAATTCGTACGCGATCTTCAAAGGGTTCGATATGAATGTCAGAGGCCCGCAGTTGCACAGCCTCGCTGATCATCAGTTGCACCAGGCGGACGATAGGAGCCGCACTTTCGTCCATGTCGCCGTCGTCAATATCCGTTACTTGCGTATCGGTTTCCGTGAAATCGATCGCCGTATCGGTAAATTCCTGCAGCATGGAGTCAGCACTTTCACCCTCGATTTGACCGTAATATCGGTTGATGGCTTCGAGAATGTTTTCGCGGGGGGCGAGTGCTATTTGTACCTGGCGATTAAGGATAAACCGAAGCTTTTCGACGGTTTCAATATCCATGGGATCACTGAGTATGATCTTCAGTTCTTCCCCGGTCACGGTTAAGGGTAGCGTTGCATTTTCACGCGCAATCGTTTCTGGAACCATTTCCACGACTTCTTCGGGAATGGTTACTTCGTTCAGGTCGACATAATCCAGATCGTGAAACTCAGCCATGGCCCGAGTAACATCTTCACCAGTGACGTATCCCAGTTGAACCAGGCAATCACCCAGCTTGCTCTGATTATTGCGAGCCATTTGTTCGGCTTCGGATACCTGGTCTGGACTGACGATACCTCGCCGAAGAAGAATTTCGACAAAGTCTCCCATTTGAGTTGCCATGCAGTGGGGTCCTGTTCAGGTGATACAAGTCAGTCCGCTGGCCAGGAAGAAAGCTCCTGACCTATACATCTATATTGGACTATGGGGTTTCGGTTTGTCAATCGAATGCCGGCGACTGATCGTGAATCCGCAGCCTATGGCAACGGTCTTAGCCGGTATAATCAGCGACGGTCAGGTGCCTGCAAGGCACTTCGCGGGGAGTTTAATTGCCGGGATTGGATGCGTATTTTATGAGATAACTCGCGCAATTGGTCCGCTTCCTGGTAGTTGGCCATGTCTTCCAGTTCCGCCGCTCGCTGGTCCAGTAAAAGCCAACTTTGCCGTAGGGCCTGTTGGAGAGGGCTGAGTTGCACATGTAATGGGGTGGCGATGACCGGCCTGGTCGGGATTGATTCGGGAGCAAGGGCCTTGGTGGGAATGGGCTTTTCGGATTGTCTCACCTGGTTGAGTGCCTGGATGAACGATTCCTCTGTGGGTTCTACCGTTTTGTCAGCCGGACCGTTCGTGGCAGGAGCCGGTAAGGGTTCCTGCAATAAGGTACCTGACAATGGATTGCCGAATTGTTTTCGTAAACGCAGGATATCGGTCACGATGGCCGGCGGAGGTATGTCTGGCGTCGCTTCCACCTTGGGAGAGCGCGCCGGTTGATTGGCAGGTTCCGGAGGTTGATCCGCAGCAGCCAAGCTGACCTGGATCACCAGGCAACTGATCCAGTAGAGCAACCGTCTGACAGGACGGACGGCAGGCCAGGATAAACGCATGATGCAATCTCCCTCATGTGCTGAACGTTATGGACAGCAGCAGGATTTCTCGATGGAAGTCACCGGTGATTCCGGCTTTGTGACGGCCGGATTATAGGGGGGTAGCGGCGACATCCGGAAGATCACTTTTAGTGGCCAGGCTGTCCAGGGAAGCGGAAAGCGTGAATTCTACCGGGGAAACAGGGCCTGCAGGCATTCATCCAGGGCTGCTGCTGGCAACGGATGACCGCCGACTCTACAATGAGTGATATCCCTGCAGAACGGCTTGAATGGGGGCATCCGTCGCTGACCGCGATGGACATTTGTTGCACCTGGGAATCGGAAAGATTGATTAACGTGTTGATTCATTTGATTTTGAGTAGCCTGGTTTTGTTGGCGCCTGCCCAGGTGGGAGAGATTAACCAGGCAGACCAGGCACTGGTCACCCAGGTACGGCAATGGGTGCGACAACTGGACAGTGACCAATTAGCTCAGCGTCAGGCGGCTGAAAACGCGCTGATTACCCTGGGGCCCTCGATCCTGAGACACCTTCCGGCGGCTGACAGGGTGACTTCTCCCGAGGTGCGACAGCGACTGGAACGGGTGACCAAGACCTTGCAACTGCAGGGAAGTCGCCAGGTAACCGCGGCGAGCACGGTTGATTTAAAAGGCATGATGGATTTTTCGGCGGCCTTGAAGGCTCTTGAAGAACAGACCGGTAACCGGTTCAAGGTACAGCAGCCACCGCGGAAAGAAGTTCTTCTTGATTACCAGCAGGTAAGTTTCTGGGAAGCATTGGACGGTATCCTGGACCAGGTGAAATGGAATGTAGATCCTTACCTGGGAGGTCGTACGTTGCTTGGCTTGAGAGCTCGTCCCGGGGAGGAACGTTCACGGAGTTCTGCGGCTAGCTATGCTGGTATTTTCCGCTTTGAACCGTTGCGAGTAGAGGCCTCTCGCCACTTGAGAAATCCAAGGATCCGTGGTTTGAAGGTCGCCATGCAGGTTGCCTGGGAACCACGTGTGACTCCTGTTTTCCTGTCGGTTCCATCAGCCCACTTGAGCGCCGAGGATGAACAGGGAAAACCGTTAGCTGTTGATGACCTGGGTGGCGTGATTGCCGCTGCCATCGAGGGAGAGACCACCGCAGTGGAATTGGTGCTGCCTCTCCAGTTGCCGGGGCGAGGTGTGCAGAGGATTGCATCGCTCAAGGGCCGGCTCGTGACCCTGATGCCTGGTCACGCTGAGCGGTTTGAGTTTGTCCGGTTCCAGGACAAGAACCAGGTCCAGAGAAAAGCAGGTGTTACGGTCGTGTTGCAGCAGGTCACGCAAGATGCAGGGGAGTTGATCGTCCAGGTGAAAGTGGCCTACGAGCGTGCGGACCAGGCGTTTGAGTCCCACCGTGGCTGGGTTTTTGCGAACCCGGCATTCCTCCAGTCGACGAACGGTAAGATTGTCCGCTTTCGTTCCTACGAGACGCTGGACCAGGGTGCTCGTTCCGTGACGTTGGCCTATCATTTTAAAGACCATGAAGGTTTACAGGATCCCCGGTTCGTTTACGAGACACCGGCAGTCATGGTCCGCAAGCTAGAAAATTTCGAACTGCGTGATATCCCCTTGCCATGACGTGTAATGGTCAGCAGTGGGGATTGCAAATGATCGTTGTCCCGGCAGTCGTACGAGTAGAACCAGTGAACACTCCCGAGATATCCCGTGACCGGTTGGCAAGGCGTGTGTCACGTCTGCGAGCTGTTTTCATGCTCCTGGCTTTGCTCGGGGCATTCATCAGCCTGCCCCTGGTTGCTCAGCAGGTTGTTCCTGGCTCGCGGCCTACCGCCGATGCCATGGTGGCTGCCCGTGTTGGTGGCCAACCCGTCCGTACCAGTCGTCTGCAGCATGAATTGAAGCAATTACAGCGCACTCGCAAGGTGCGCCAGGAAGCTCAGCCGATGTTACAGGCACAGTTGTTAACACAGGTCATCGATCAATTGCTGATCTTGCGGCACCTGGAATATGGTGGCCAAGGTGCAAGAACAGCTGAAATTGACCTGGCGGTCGAAAACCTGCAGAAACGAATTGAACAACGGGACCAGACGCTGACTGATTATCTTGACGAACGCGGATTAAACCTGGTCGAGTTGCGTCAAAAAGTAGCCTGGCAGATTGGCTGGTCTCGTTACCTGAACCGTTACCTTACCGATCGTAATTACCAAGAGTATTTCAAGCAGCATCGACGGGAATTTGATGGTACGCAGCTGCACGTGGCTCACCTGTTGCTGAAGATCAAGCCGGCTGCAAGCGAACAGGATACGTTGCCGCAACGGCGTGCCATCGATGAGATCCATCAACAGATTACCGACAGCACGGTGACATTCCAGGAAGCGGTCCGTAAGTTTTCCCAGGGCGCCACGACACTCCAGGGTGGTGACCTGGGGTGGATCCAGCGGCACGAGCCGATGTCCGAGGAGTTCTCGGCTGCCGCTTTTCAGCTTCAGCAAGGGAGCATCAGTGCCCCGGTGCGTAGTCCGTTTGGATTTCACATCATCGCGTGTCGCGAGATTAAGGTGGGCACCAGGACGTGGGAACAAGCACGTGAGCCATTGAAAGCAGCGATTACTCGTTACCTTTTTCGCTGGACAGCCGAGCAGCAGCGGGAGCGGGTGCAAGTCGAATATACAGGAGCATGGCCCCACTTCGTACCTGGTACCCAAACGTTGGAAAAAATGCCGGTTCCTCGCAAGACAGGACCCTGAGCCGAGAGTCCCCAGGTGAGTTTGCAAGATGATGGTTCGCAGTGATCAGTCCCGTGTCGAGAAGCCCGCAATGGACGCGTCGTGGCTGCGTCGCTTTCGCCAGCGACTGCGCAACTGGTATCGAAAGCATGCTCGTGAGATGCCCTGGCGCAGCGACCCTGACCCATACCGGGTGTGGATCAGTGAAATCATGCTACAGCAAACGCAGGTCGCGACGGTGATCCCCTACTTCGAGCGGTTCCTGGAGAGGTTCCCCGACCTGCAGGTTTTGGCAGCCGCCGATGAACAGGAAGTGCTGCGGTGGTGGGAGGGGCTCGGCTATTATCGCCGTGCTCGCCAGTTGCACCGGGCAGCTGTACAGATCGTAGAAGAGCACCAGGGCGTGTTTCCCCAGGAGCAGGCTGCCCTGCTGGCCTTGCCAGGAATCGGTCGTTATACGGCCGGAGCCATCCTCTCGATTGCTTTTGAGCAGCGGGAGCCAATCCTGGAAGCCAACACGATACGACTGCTGAGTCGCCTGTTACTATTACGTGAATCGCCGGCAAGCAGTGCCTCGCAACAACGTCTCTGGCAGTTGGCGGAATTGTTGCTGCCGCGCGTACAGGTTGGCACCTTTAACCAGGCCCTGATGGAGTTGGGTAGCCTGGTCTGTGTACCCCAGGATCCTGACTGCCAGTCCTGTCCGGTTCGGGAACTGTGTCCAACCTATGAGCATGCCCTGCAGGATGTCATTCCGGCTACCGTGAAGAAGCCGGCGGTGACGGCGATCCGGGAAGCGGCAGTCATGGTACAGGATCAATCCCGGGTCTTGTTGCGATGTTGTCCGCCAGGGGAACGATGGGCCGGACTGTGGGATTTTCCCAGGTTTGAAGTCCAGCATCAACGCGGGAAGGTGTTGGCCCGGGAACTCGAGGAAAACGTCTACCAGCTGACAGGAATTCGTATTTCCAACCCCCAGCGTTTGCAGGTTATCAAGCACAGCGTGACCCGGTATCGCATCACACTGGCCTGCTACGGTAGCCAGTGGGATCCGGCTCTCAATGACCAGGAAAACCTGGCAGATCATGTCCAGTGGGTTCCTATCCAGGACCTGGAAAACTATCCATTAAGTGTTACAGGGCGCAAGATGTGTCACTGGTTGCCACTTCCTTGACCACCAGGAACTGCGGTCAGCTCTCGGTGGCAGGTGGAGCGACTGTTTTCTGTAGGTGGCCCCACAGGTAGAGATCATTTTCAACAGGTCGGCTGTGTAAACCATCAAGGGAACAGGCAACTGACATCGATGTTCGTCCGGTTCCGGCAATAGGACCAGGAGCCTCCGCTCCTCCAATGATCTTATTGGCCAGGAAACAATGCACCTCGTCGATAGCGTCGGCATCAAACCAGCTTCCCAACAGTTCGCCACCACCTTCCAGGAGGATATTAGTCATCTCTCGCTGACCGAGTTCCTGCAGGAGGGTATCGATCATCTCGGGAGGACGGGTCGAGTCGCAGACCAGCAGTTGGCAGCCGGCAGCGGTCAGCCGCTCCCGCTTGTCCGCCGGCGCATCGGGTCCACAGACGACCAGGGTCGGGATGTCTTTCGCGGTTTGGACCAAGACCAGGTGGCCCGGTAAATCGGCATTGGTGGTCATCACGATGCGTGTGGCAACGCGGCTGCCGGCAGGTCGGGCCGTCAATTGAGGATCATCCAGCAGGGCAGTTTGTCGACCCACGATAATGGCATCCATCCGTCCCCGTAACTGGTGGACAATCTGTCGTGACGCGGGGGAAGAAATCCAGCGACTGCTGCCGTCCTGGGCGGCAATTTTTCCATCCAGTGTCATGGCCCACTTGGCCAGCACCCAGGGTTTTCCGGACTGGCAACGTTTCAGGTAGGGCGCATTTAGCTGGCGACAGGCCTCCTGTCGGATACCGCTGTCAACCTGGATCCCGGCTGCTTCCAGCGAGGCGATTCCCTGGCCATTAACCTGTGCAAAGGGATCCACCTGGCCCACGACCACACGTGCGACGCCGGCCGCGATGATTGCTTCCGTGCAGGGCGGTGTCTTACCGTGATGAGCGCAGGGTTCGAGCGTCACGTAGAGGGTACTGCCAGCTGCTGCGTCGCCCGCTTTTTGCAAGGCGTCAATTTCAGCATGGGGCCCACCGAAGTGCTGGTGCCAGCCAGCGGCAACCAGCTGGTTCTCCTGGACGATCACACAGCCAACCTGGGGGTTTGGCTCCACGTGCCCTTGACCATTGCGAGCCAGTTCCAGTGCACGTTGCATCCAGTGTTGATCGTGTTCGCAGGTAGTCATGATCGTGGTACGAGCCGCTGAGGGACTCGCTAGTCCATACCGGGGACCCAGAGGCCGGGTTTATCGGGTTCTTGTTGGTCGGGTTGATTGGCCGGTGGAGGATTGGGATCGCCTGGTGTCCAGATTTGTCCTCCACCGCCACCTGCTGCCGCCGGAGGCGCTTGCATGGCAGGCGTACCGTCGGGACGGAGAATTCCCAATTGCATTAACATTCCATAGAACTGGTCTGCCACTCCCGGTTCGTTGATGTGGTTTTGTTGAATGCGGTTGATGATATCGGTTGCCGTGGCGGAATCTCCACTGGTCAGGTGGATCGGCAAGGCTCGTAATAACCACATGGCGGGTGAGTGGCCCTGTGCCACGGCCGCTTCCTGGGCCTGGTCCAGGTACTTCAGTTTTTCGGCAGTTGCTTCCTCGAGATCGGCGAGTGTTCCGAAAATCCCTGCCAGGTCGATCTTGTCGCTAAGTGCGGGCCTTCCGACGACTTCACGCGCCGATGATTTCAAAGCCCGCGCCGCTCCATAGAGCGCACTTCGCGTGTAGACCGTTAACAGGTCCTGGTCGTTCAACTGGTCCATGGGCAAACGCCCTAACTGAACCTCGGAGACCTGTTTCAGGTCCAGTCCGTCCAGGCTGAGCATTTCTGACCTGGGTAGGCTAAGCTTTTCTCGCAGGTCATCCAGGCTGAATTCCGGCTCGTTATTCTGGATATCAATTTCCAGCAGCATGATTGCTGCCAGGACTTTTAAACGGCCGTCCATGTCGGCTGCTGCTTCCGAGGCCGTGGCATCACCAAACATTTTCAGCGAGAGGGTGGGCCAGGTTTCCAGGAGTGCCTGTTGTCGATGTTCCCTGGAAAGTTGCGCTCTCAATTCCGGAGAGGTGTCTTCCGGAAACATGGGATGCCAGGCGACCGCGTTCGCCAACTTACCCACGACACGCTTTTCTTCCTTGGTCTCGGGGGATCCCACGAGATCTCCCAGGGCGGCCGTGATCTCCGCAAGTGAAGCACCATCGTCTGCCTTAACGGGATAACATTCCACGCGGGCATCGCGATCAGTTTGTTTGCCAAACAGGACCAGGGAGGCAATCGCCTGGGGAACCTGTGGCAGCGTTAATCCTTCGCCACTCTCCGGTAGCTCGTCGTTGAGTAACAGGAAAACCGACTTGGGGGGTGGTTCGTCAGGGGAAAAAGATTCGTCTGGGGGCTGAGGCGCAGACTTCAGTCGCCGATTAGAAAGCAACTGTTCCTGGAGGATCTCGAGATTATCGACCGGGAAAACGGTCGTGTCCAGTTCGATCTGGTCTGGATGATTCTGCTGGTCCAGCAGTTGTGCATAGGCTTCTGCTTCGATGGCGTCATCCGATTCTTCCTGGAAGGTGCGGGCATAACCACGCCAGGCATCAGGTCCCTCGTCACTGTCTCCAAGATAGGTGAGCAGGCAGGCCTTGGCACGCAGAAGATCGTGTTCCTGGGGCTGTTTCTCCAGCAAGGTGGCAACCTGTTGTAGTGCTGCGTTCCAGGCACCACGATTGGCCAGCGCGATGATCGCCTGGAACGGTTCGTGCCAGCTAACACCCTCAGCGGGATCGGGAAATCGTAATTGCTGTTTCAGAAGCAACGGCAGGTTGCGGTTTTGAGCGATTTGAACAAAGCGACCTTGTGCCGTTCGCTGGTCTTCCTCGGTAACGGCAAAAGAC
>MPLU02228294.1_pt1 | contig 40113 bp, 27 predicted proteins | sample 1617381 | NCBI WGS metagenome assembly MPLU02 (sample SAMN05944801, study PRJNA350692) | marine metagenome | biome: marine; feature: ODZ; material: water; isolation source: 90 m water sample filtered on 0.2 um supor filter | place: Pacific Ocean | collected 2012-04-08 | depth 90m m
AATTGATTGACCCTGCCGACAGATTCTGGCTTTCAACAGAACACGGCGGAGTGAATCTGACCTATGCTGAACCTCCTTCAGAAATAGGATTCTGGCAGATTGCCACAGCGATTGGAATAATTCTGATACTTGGTACTCTTGTTGGACTGGCCGTGTCTTTGCGTCGTCGAAAGCAGGCTGCTTTAGACGAAATGCAGGGCTTGTTTAGTTACACTGCTGAATTACTTGCAGCCGGCGATGAAGTTCGCGAGGCGATATTCAATTGCTACGAGAATCTATGTCAAATTCTAATGCGTCAAGGATTCCTCCGTAGAGACTTCGAGACGGTTCGAGAATTTGAGATGGCTATCCGTAAGGCCCTGCCAATAAGTGAGCAAGCACTAATTGCGCTTGACCGCATCTTCGAAGAGGCTAGGTATTCTTCACACAGATTGGGTGAAGGGCACCGTCAGAATGCTCAGTTAGCTCTACAAACCGTGCTACAAGAGATTGATGAATTACAGGAAATTCCAGACAGGGACTCGATTGAATTGTTAGAATCTACCAGTTAATCATGTGAATTTTAGTTGAAGAATACCTTCGTCTAATATTGCTGAATCTACACTCATCCCTTGCGGTAATTTGTAAGTTCGAATAAGTCCTCCGAATCTTTCGGGCGCAATGATTCGAACGAAATTCACTCCATCCCCTAACATAGTACTAACAGATAGGCCTTCAAAATCGACTTGACGAAGGTCAAGGTCAAATCCTTGTTGAGCAGTATTCTGATCAATTTCTTCGATAACAGCGCTAGATGAACCGAATAGACGTGCACTTTCCAAGGATTTACTTACAATGCCAGAGGCCTCTGCCAAAACTCCTTGATGCTCTAACATCGCATCATTGAGGTGAGGTAAATCCGTTAGAAATCTCTGATGCATATTCTCTGCAGTTTCATCAAGTCCGGCATTACTAAGTCCTATTTCCACTGGCATTTCTGATGATTTAAGGCCATGGATGACTACTCTCTCCCACATGATTCTCACCTCTCCCAACCCTTCGTCTCGGATGAACCATTGCCTCATATTACTTCTATAGCAGGTTCTGGAAATCGCTCAAAGAATCTTTTAGTGAGCCGAGCAGTCCTTTCAGAGTCAGGTGTTTTCATTACTTGTAGGGAATCAGGTACACAGAATTTGTAGGGTCGCTGTAAAACTCGTTTTTCGAGAATTACCACCAATGCTCTATCTTCTGCCTTTCTGATAGGCCGACCAATTGCTTGTAGTAAACTGTTCACCGCTGGCTGATGACTAGAATATCGTCCTGCTAAATCTCTACCAAATTTATCCTGACAATATTCTCTGAGAGCATCTTGTCTAGCACTAGGTGGTGGAACTGGGAGACCTACACAGATAACAGCGTCAAGGATATTTTCAGGATAGTCAACACCTTCTGCTAACTTGCCCGAAAGTGCCCCGCAAATTAGGACTCGGTCTTTGGTTCTCCGACGTTGATATAGACGTTGAATCATCTCACCAACGTCTCGTTTTGACATTCGTGCTCTTTCTTTTTCAATTCTTACGCCCCACGGAATCCAGTTGTCATCTTCGAGAATTTGCTCAAGCATAGCATAACTCTGTGCGAACAATGCGACGTGTCCTGGTGTATTACGAATGACTGCTGCGATATGGTTTCGAATGTTTTCAGTATTTTGAAATCCACGTTCAGTATATCTAGAAGTTGCATTCTGTGCGATAAGTACAGGTCTTCGCTCCGATAGGAATGGAGATGAATACTCTTTGATTATCAAAGGTCTATCATCAGGGATTCTTAGCAAATCAGCGTACATCTTTGGTGGAAATAGAGTGCCAGACATCAATATTGATCCTTTACAAATCCCAAATAATCTGCCTGAAATGACCCCTGGGTCTAACAGAAAACTTCTGACTCGAGGCTCATCTAGAATTTTATCAAAGACAAGAACTAGAGCAGGGGAGTCTTTGTATTCATCACATGTTGCTATCAATGCTCCAAGTCGTTCACAACTTGTTTCTTTCTCATTTTCATCATCTTCGTTACTCTCCACTTTAACAAGAAACAATTGTTTAACCAATCTACGTAAACTCGAGTATGGAGTAGAATTAGTCCCTTCAATTGATTCATTAAGTATCGCATCGATTTCATCAAGCAGACTTGTAGTTTCGATTCGCATATCGTCAGAATTAGAACGGGACAACTCTTTTTCTCGTGTGGAGAACCAAATTGGCATGTCATTTTCTAAGCGTTTCAAGGCTTTTTCAACCCATTCCATTTCATCAAGATCGGTTTCTTCTGCCGATTGAGAAGCACGCTCCTGCTCTCTTTCGAGGTGTTCTTGAACTTCAAATCTTGAATCGCGGAATATCTTTGCTATCGCTCGACGTTCCAAACCATTTCTAACCCGATCAGGAAGATTGTGTGCCTCGTCAACAATCAATATACAATTTTCCAGTTCTATGCCCATAGAAGGCAGAGATGCTTCGCGGACATTGTCAATGAATACATGATTATAATCGCAGACTAGAATATCGCAAGATTTCGCGGCTTCTCTTGCAGTAGCCCAGGGGCAAAGTTCGATCCTTCTTGAAACTCTGATTACTTCATCGACATGCATTGATTGACGGAACATTTGGCTTCTTACATCGGCACGAAGCTCTTCGCGCAAATTTCCATCAAGATTTTCTTCACAGTCACATTTTCCACTCATACGGTCAACGTTGCGGCACATTCCTTCTCTGCCAATCAGGTCGACGAGACGAAGTGTTCCTTCATTGTTAGGCATTTGCTGATTGATTTTGTTAACTGTGTCAACCACTATCTTATGTTGAGACTGTCGCCCCGTCAGAAATAGTATTCTTAGGTGCTCAGTAGAGGTTCTTTGTGCTGCAATAGCACTAGCAAGGGCTGCGGCAGTCTTACCGATTCCAGTGGGTGCAGAAGCTAACAGAAAACCATCGCCAAGAAGTGCATCCATACCATCTTTGACCATGTCTATTTGTGATGGTCGAACCTCGCTATGAGCAAAGTATCTCAGTGCGGAGTCCGTTGAATCACCGCTCATGGAATACACTCTGTGAATCGGCCCACCAAGAAGATTGGCATTATCTCAACACTATTGCTTCGGAATCTCTACTATCTAGAACCACCTTCAGAGGGGATTTCAATTCAATATGTCGCAAGGGACCAATCTCTGAACTAGGGTCATTATCATCAAGCCATTCGAAATCAAGATAATCATCTGCAGTTATTGTCAGGTATCCAATATGAAAACTAACAATATTCTGGAAGAAATGAGTTCCTTGTGATGGTTCAACGTGGATGTCAGACATAGGGACTTCAACAATTGCTTTCGCACCTCTTATCTGATCCCAGGAGACAGGAATTCCCAAAGATGGATCCGATGAGCCCCAACGACCAGGTCCTATCAGAAGATACGGTTTCCCTGCAGCACGTAATTCTGCATCAATAGCCTCTATGTGGTCTGTTAGATTAGCCGTTTTCATTCTGTCAAGACGATTTGGATGGATATAGACGACGTCTTGGATATCATCAATTACTCCATTGCCTAATGATTTGCTACTCATGCAAATTGCTTCGTCTCTATTGACTTCGCTCATGTCAATATCAATATCAACAGATTCCTCTAACATAGGCCTCACTTGAAGAATGGCAAAAATTTGCCTTGAACTATCTTCATCTATAATGAATGCAAATTCAATCTCAATAGGAGAGTTCAGATATGATTCACAAGAAGTCAGTACATGATGCAAGATTTCTGCCAAAGGCACTCTTGAATATTTGAGAATTGGTGCAAATGTGACAACCCTTGGTCCACCTTGAGGTTTTATTGAATCAACAACTCTATCATCCGACACAATGTATGTAGAACCGACCAGACTTAATCTTCCATCTTCTTCGGCTTCTGTTAGAGTGAGTTGTATTAAATTCTCGGATTCTTCAGTGGACAACGGTGCTCCCGAGTCCCCCATAGGTATTGCCCAGAAAGTTGTTTGAGAAGTATCTAACATCGAATTGGTACTGTGGAACTGATGAATTCGTTTTGGTTGACCAGGACTGAATCTCAGACATTTTTCACCTGAAGCTACTTGTCGACCAAGCCCTATACAAACCGCAGCGATTCCATCTTCGGCTTTTAGTGGGTCTACAGGGTAATGATTTCGTGAGCGAGCAGCACCTGATATATGCGGGTAGAAATTACCATTAATTTCTCTTCCAACTAATTCTTGGATTACCACAGCCATCCTTTCTTCTTCAATACTATTTGCGGTCGCTGTAACATACGCTTTGGAACTACGGTGGTATGTTGAGGCAAATACTAATTTTATTGCCTCTTGCAGTCTCAATAGTCTCGTTTCAACATCCTCATTGTTGTTTGCTATCATATGAGTGGCGTAAACTCCAGCAAAAGGTTGGTGACTTGCGTCTTCTAACAAACTCGATGATCGAATTGCTAATGGCCATGTGAAATGAGAGAGCAATCCTCTCAGTTCGTCCAAGATATCGTCACTGAAAGTACCTGCAAGGAATGCCGAATTGACTACCGAATCAGGATGTTCCTCATGGACAAAATGAGATAAGGAATTTCTTTCTATGAAATTTTCAAAAATATCTGTAGCAAGTACAACTGACCTTGGTACAATGAATTCAACTTCTGAAAATTCTTCTTGTAGCCCTAAATCAGGCATCCTAGTGAAGAAAAAGGCAAGCCCACGCCCCTTCCCACCTAGGCTGCCTCGCCCGATTCTTTGGAATCCAACATCTCCATGTTTTGAATTGTGATCGTGAATAGTTCGAGAGCGAACTTGTATTAGGTGCGTATTTATTGAATTGATGATAAAATTTCGTGTGTCTTCTGTAGAAGAAAAATCAGACATTGTCATGGGTCGTAGTTTTGAAGCAAGAGTAAACTCAGTACGGGTACGAAGCCAATGTGAGAAATGATTACGTTGAGCGTGATACTCAATAGATTCAGATGGTATTTCTGCTAATTTATTGACTAATTGATGTAGTGTGGATGAACGTCCCAATTCAGTGCCATCTGGTCGTCTGAATATGAAATCTCCAAAACTCATTTTTTGCAGCATGAATTCTGCAATTCTTGCATATAGTTGAGGATCCTCTTTGTGTAAGAATCGCACATCAAGAGCTTCGGCATCGTCTCTTAATTCGATATTCTTTGATTGGAAAAGAATTGGAAGATTCGAATGATGACCTCTAGCATATTTGACTAATTTTAGACCAGCAGTGTCTCTTCCACCCTCGGGGTCAGGAAACTTTCCATCAGTAAATATTCCAATGATATTACTGTGATATTTGTCGAATATTTTCTGAGCAGTGGGATAATCTGAAGCAAGCAATATTTTTGCACGTGCGCGTAATCTTAGCAATTTCTCGTACAGATTGCCTCCTTCACCCATGAGCCTGATAGTTTGTTTAACGAGTTGTGTGTAAAGCAGAGGTAAGTAGGAGGAGTAGAATCGTCTACTATCTTCTACTAGAAGTATGACTTGAACATCACCCTCCTTAACGTCGTTTTCGACATTCTTTTCATCCTCTATCAATTTACAGATTGAAAGAAGGATACGGCTATCTCCTGTCCAAACAAAAATTCGGTCAATCCCTTCGTCGGTATGTAGAGTAGCTAACTCTCTAGTATTTTGACTGAGCATCACTACAGGTAAATCGGGATTTATCCTCTTTGCTTCTTTTCCGAAAGCATAAGCGTCCATAGCCCCGACTCTAGCCATAGTAATCACAAGATCGATACTTCTGTTTCGTAGAACCTGCAAAGCATCTCTTGCATCCGGGCTATGTATCATCCGTGGCGCCTGAGAGAGATTTAGTTCCGAGTATTCTTGCCGCATTATTTCAGCGAGATATCCTGATTCTTCAAGCAAATAATGATCGAATGGACTGGCTACAAGTAATACGTCTCGAACTCGAAAAGGAGTCAGTCTCTCAAACCGAGCCAGGTCCGAGATGTCCACTGCCATGGCATCTGATTAGGCCCCTCTGTCATCAAGGTTCAGCAAGCCCATTCAGGGTGTCCCGCCCGAAATGGACGGGACGGTGTGTGTGTGATTATTCATTTTTCACGATTTTCGAGGTCGTGATGACGCCCTCTTGTAGACAAATCAGGTCTAGTGGGTCTAGGAGCCTCTCGGGGACTGTATCCAACAGCGTTTGATAGGGTTGCGCGTTTCCTCAGTCCGCTAAATCCAACTGTGAGCTTTGCAGTAGTGTGGTGTGGCGCGGAGGGGCGACTTTGCCGCCCCCCCGCATTTTCCGAGTGCATCCCATTCTCACCCAAAGTCTCTCACCTCATTCTTCAATCGAGCCATTTTCGCGATTACGCAACTCTTCTAGTCGCATTTTCAGCAGGGCATCGACAGTAGCGCCATCAGCCGCCGCGCGAGCAATATGCTCACGCGTTGCATATCTCAGAACCACATCCGGCTGCTCGCCTTGGATTCGACAGAAGTCTTCCAGACGAGCAGACAAATCGGGACCAAGATCGACCTCGACGCGAGTGCCGGAGGAAAAATCTGGTGTTGAAAGGTACTTTCGAACAGCATCGCGAATCACATCAGACCTATTTCGCATCCCATCGAATCCGACCCTGCGCTCGAGTTCAAGCAAGTGATCTTCGGGAATTCTGAGCGATACCATTGGACTGTGACCTGCCACCACGACTTCCTCCTAAGCCTGCGAGTGGGGCGGGGGGTTATTATTGTATTGCAAATGAAATACAAATGAAATACAACAGAACCCGTTTTTTTCTTAGAATTCCTAAATGATTGATTTTGTCTGCTTTTGTGGCAATAGTTCAGTTGAAGTCTGATGGTTCTCTCGGCGACTCGCAGGGTTAGTCATGAAGGTCATCAATGATGCTATCCATGGGCAGTTCTCAATTGATGGTGTCAGGTCTGAATTGCTCACTACTCCTGAAATGAACAAGCTTAGCCACATTAAGCAACTGGGGCTCGCTCATTTGGTATTCCCGGGTGCTCACCACACTCGATTCGAACATTCTCTTGGCGTATCACACATTGGAGGTATGATGGCTGATGCTATTGGTTTGGATGAACATGAAAAGACTCTAGTTCAGGTTGCTGGAATGTTACACGATGTAGGACATGGCCCCTATTCGCATACTCTTGAACATATATTGCATGAGCGCGGAGGTCTTGACCACATGTCGATAACAGAGGGAATTATTCTTGGTGAATACGATGTATTACGTGAAGGTGAAGAGAACTCGATAACAAATCGTCAACGAATCCCTGATATTCTCGAACGTCACAATATTGAGCCTGAGGATGTATCTTCTCTGATTCGTGGCCCTGATGCCCGCGGTACAGAGAGAAGCTTACTTTCTTGGACTGATGGGAAGGAAGATTTGGTTTCTGAAGATCGTACATTAGGAAACTTAGTTCATGGCCCTGTTGATTGTGATCAATTGGACTATCTATTGCGCGATTCTCACTTTACAGGTGTGAAACATGGTGTTGTAGATCATCGTCGATTAATTTCCTGTTTACGCCGCCATGGCGGAGATGTAGCTGTCGAAGAAGGAGGTCTTGCTGCACTCGAGGGCATGTTAATGGCGCGTGGTCTGATGTATAGTGCGGTATACTTCCACCGAGTTACGAGAGTAACTGAAATCATGCTTAGCCGTGCTGTAGAGCGAAGCGCCGATAACTTACCCGAACCTGAAGATTTGCAGCGTCGTGTCGATGCAGAAATCTGGCAGGCCCTGTATGAGGCAGGAGACTACTCTCGTGATATGATGCGTCGTCTCAAGTATAGACAGATGCTCAAAGTTGCAACTAGTCGTCGCCAAGAGGAATTGAATACAGAACAGATTGAGAGATTAGTGGAGATTGCACAGAATTCATCCAAGCGCCGTGAGGTAGAGGATGATATCGCTCATCGTGCTGGTTTAGAACCGGGATATGTGGCTGTTGACGTACCAAGTGTCAAATTACTTCTTTCTGAACCAAGAATGGCCCAAGTTGACATTAGAATTGTGGGTGATGATGGTCGCACTCGCTGGTTACGTGATCATACTCCAATAGCTGAAGCATTGCGCAAGCGCCAAGTCAGTCAAGCCGCAATGTACGTCATGACTCTCCCCGGTCATGAGAAGAATGTTGCTCGTTCAGCCGAACATCATCTTTTCAACTGATGCTTGAGTTTACCAATATGAGTAGATAATTCTCTACATACGTAGGGACATTATTCAAAAGGGTGATGTCGGTGGGCGAAGCGTCCGGTGCTCAAATTGAGAATCGGTTGAACCACGTCGGTGAATTCCATGGATAAGACGATGAAAGAAGTGTACGACAGCGTAATCGCACGAGACCCGAACCAACCTGAGTTTCATCAGGCGGTTGAAGAGGTCCTTGACAGCCTAGGCCCAGTTATCGAGTCACACCCGGAATATCTTCCTGTAGTGCGAGCAATTGTTGAAGCAGAAAGAATCATTCAATTCCGTGTTCCATGGTACGATGATGATGGGAATGTGCACATTAATCGAGGATTTCGTATTCAGATGAATAGTGCAATTGGACCTTACAAAGGTGGGTTAAGATTCCATCCTTCAGTTAACCAATCAATTCTCAAGTTCCTTGCATTTGAGCAGGTTTTCAAGAACTCTCTAACTCAGTTGCCAATGGGTGGAGGAAAGGGTGGTTCAGACTTTGACCCTAAGGGTAAGTCAGATGCTGAAGTAATGCGATTCTGCCAGTCATTTATGCTAGAACTTTGGCGCCATATCGGCGCTAACTGTGACGTTCCTGCTGGTGACATTGGTGTGGGTGGAAGAGAAATTGGTTTCCTCTTTGGAATGTACAAGAAGCTACAGAATGAATTTACTGGTGTTCTTACAGGAAAGGGTCGCTCATACGGCGGTTCCCTCATCCGACCAGAAGCTACTGGATACGGATTAGTTTACTTCGCACGTGAAATGCTTGCTACACAAGGCAAGTCATTCGATGGAGCAAATGTTGCAATTAGCGGAAGTGGGAATGTTGCTCAATTCGCTTGTGAAAAGGTTCTCGATTTGGGCGGAATCCCAGTCACTATGTCGGATTCATCAGGATGGATTCACGATTCAGCTGGCATCGACCGCGAGAAACTGTCATGGATTATGGATTTGAAGAATAATCGCCGGGGCCGTATCCATGAGTATGCAGATCACTTTGATGGAGTCACTTTCAATAAATCACAACCCGAACCTGCTCTAAACGGACTTTGGGGTGTAAATGTCGACGTTGCTCTTCCGTGTGCAACTCAGAATGAGATTAATGGAGAAGAGGCAAAGATGCTTGTCGCTAACAATGTGATGGCTGTTGCAGAAGGCGCTAACATGCCTTGCACACCTGATGCCGTAGAAGTGTTCCAAGAACATGGGATTCTATTCGCTCCAGGTAAGGCTTCCAACGCTGGTGGTGTTGCAACCTCTGGTCTTGAGATGAGCCAGAATAGCCTGCGACTTTCATGGACTCGTGAAGAAGTAGATCAGCGTCTTGAAGCTATTATGGTCAATATCCACAAGGAAGCGTTCGAAACCGCAGAGAAGTATGGAATGTCTGGTAATTATGTTGCTGGAGCAAACATCGCTGGATTCCTCAAGGTTGCAGAAGCAATGACCGCTCAAGGCATGGTCTGATTACTACAGTCTGCTTAATGCTCCTCATTCATAGAGGCAAGGAAGCGCTGCATCCTTTCTGTTTTAGGATTATTAATTATTGAAGAGGGTCCTTCTTCTGCAACAAGTCCATGGTCGAGATAGACTATTCGGTCTGCTACATCTCGAGCAAAATTGATTTCGTGAGTGACGATAATCATAGTCATCCCTTCATCAGCTAATCCACGAATAGTCTTCAGAACTGAGCCGATTAATTCAGGGTCTAATGCAGAGGTTGGTTCATCGAAGAGGATGACTTCTGGTTTCATTGCTAGAGCACGAGCAATTGCAACTCTTTGTTTCTGACCTCCTGATAGGTTTCCGGGATATGCATCCACTCTCTCCAATAGATCGACTCTCTCTAGAACTTCCATGGCTACCTTATCTGCCTCGCTCTTACTCATACCACGAACATGCCTTAGTCCAAGTGTCACGTTTTCTAGGACTTTCAGATGAGCAAACAACTCAAAAGATTGGAAGACCATCCCAATTCTGCTTCGTATTTCATTCACATTTGCTTTAGGGGTATTAATTTGAGTGCCCCCTAGTTCTATAACGCCACCTGTAGGTTCAATTAATCGATTAATACATCTTAATACAGTTGATTTTCCAGAACCTGAAGAGCCAATTATGGCAACAGATTCGCCTTGATGGACATCAAATGAAACACCTCGGACAGCTTGGACTCCTCCAGGATAGGTTTTTTCTAAATCTCTTATTGAAAGGACAACTTCTGGCATTCATCCACCTCCTGTAATTCCCAATCCTGGGATTTTTGTTTTTTCTTCTAATCGTCGTAGTAGCAATGCAAGTGTCCAAGTCACGACGAAGTAAGAAATCATCACCAGACCCCATGCCCAGAAGATTTGAAATGTCCAGGCAATAATTAATCTCCCTTGCCTTGAAAGTTCTGCATAACCAATCACCATGGCTAGTGAGGAGTTGAGGACTAGGTTAACCATCTCATTACCGATTGGTGGAATGCAAATTCTGATGGCCTGAGGCATGATTACCAGTTTCATAGTGCCCATGTATGTCAGTCCAATACTACGACCTGCTTCCATCTGTCCGGATGGAATCGCGGCAATTGCTCCACGGATGGTTTCACATTGGTATGCACCAGAGTTTAGTCCTAGAGTGAAGATTGCGCTGATGAATGCACTCTCCCCTAGTAGCCAGTAATCGAAACCATCGGTTCCAATTGCTCCGAAGGAACTTTCGTATGCATCTTGAATTTCCATACCAAGGCTGAGCCCGAAATGAATGAACATGAATTGTACAATTAGTGGGGTGTTGCGGAAGAAGTCGGTATACAGTGTTGCAATCCAATTTAGAGGTCTTATTTTCCAAGGATTTAGTGTCAATCGACCAATCTTCATCTTTGAGAACTTACCATTATTGCTGAGGAACAATAAACCCAATAATGTAAATGCAATTCCTAATCCAAATTTAGCGAACCCACGGGAATCTCCTACTGGTGTGAATATATATTCAATACCATCGAGACCAAGTTCTGAAAATCCACTTAATCCATTCCAAAATAGATTTATTCCAATTACTATTAATCCACCACCAATTATTCGTATAATCACGTTCGGTCTACCTTCAACGAGTCCCTTCAGATTAGTTGGGGCTGTTTTGAGCATAGCTAAAATAACTCCAATTAAGAAACCAAAAATAATACCGAATCCAACAATTTTCACTGTTGCCTTGAATCCATCTAACATCATGTCATCAGCATATTCTACGAATTCTCCGAAATTATTGTAATCAGGAATTTCATATCCGACTTGGTCATTTTCTCCAGAATTATCAGTGAATAAGATAACTCCTTTATCTCCAACAACAATTCCCTTAAACGCATTAATCATTGCATGATCATTGAAGGATGTATCGACTCCTTCAGGGATTAAATTATGTTCTACTTTGTTGCCTCCGTCTTTACTAAAACCTAGGTAATTATCAGGGCCGGAAAAGAGGATTTTGGAACCTGAAACCACTTCAATACTTGTCAAAGTCATATTGAGAGATGTGCTGTATCCTTCAGATTCGATTTCAACTAAATACCAATTCTGTGCACCCTCTGAAATCGATGCTAGAATTTCACCATTACTCGAAACTGCAAACATCCTAACTCGACTGTAGTAACTTACTGAGACTAAGTTTGAACTTGTGGCACCTAACGGCGATTCTCGAGAGTCCCAACTTGTTCCTCCATTATCCGTGAAAAGAATTGTGCCATCTTCTCCACAAGCAATCCCATTGTTCTCGTCAAGGAATGAAACATCATTGAGATTTTGTGTAAATTGAGTCTCTATCTTTAACCAATTTGAGGCTGAGTATTTCCAAATTGCCCCTTCATCTCCTACCAAGATTAGGCTTTCTTCTCCTATCAAAACTAGGTCAGTCATTCCTTCACTTGGAGTTCCAATATTGACCCAATCTGCATCTTGTCCTTGCTTTATGAGTACGGAGCCCGTTGAATCTAGTACAGCCATAGATTCGTAAGCCGAATCAGCAGAAATAAAATTCGCCGTTGTAGTTGAACTCACTGTACTCCAAGTCATACCCTCGTCTGAACTTGATAACATCAAACCTCCATCGCCAAATGCCCAGATTTCATTTCCATATACTGCAGCGGCATTTAGGTCACTATCTACACTACTTTCGGCTATATCCCAACCCGATTCTGTGCTTTGCCCAATTGCCGGTGAGATGGCAACCAATAGAAAAACAGAAACTAGTATTCCCACTCTCGTCTTTTCTTCTAAAGCGGACCAAGAGAATATCCTCTCAACACCGACGCGCCTAGAGTTCACATCTTCCTCAGAAGGAAAGCAGAATATAGACTAACCCGGCATGTTATCTGTATTATTTCTGAAATCTTTCTTGAGGAATGTTCATCGTCGGTTTGCTCTGACGGTTGCTTATGGGCGAGATGATTTACCACGGCAAGGTCAAGCAAGTTTGGAGTACGGATGATCCAAATGTCATCGAATTCCGTTATACTGACCAGATTTCTGTCTTCGATCAAATAATTCCAAGTTTAATTCCACGTAAGGGTGAGTCATTGAATAGAACCTCCTGTCACTGGTTTAAATTGGTTGAAGAAGCAGGAATTTGTGACACTCACGTTATTGAGATGAATGCTGCTGACCGAGTATTGGCTAGGCGCTTCGATGTCATCCGCGAACCGGGCGCAATTGCTCAAGATAGAGAAAATGTCTTCGTTCCTCTTGAGGTGATTTGCAGACATTATCTTGCCGGAAGTGGCTGGCGTCGATACAAGCGGGGAGATGCTCCTGCTGAAGAGTTCGGATTTGAACCGGGCACTGTTTTGGAAGAAGGTGTTAAATTGCCCAAACCATATCTTGAGGTTTCGACAAAGTTTGAGAAGTTTGACCGACTATTGGATAGAGATGAAGCCCTTGAAATTTCTAATATAACTGAAGATGAGTTTGATGCGATACTCGATATTGTTGTGAAAGTTGATGAAATAATAAATCAAGAAGCTGCAAAGAGAGGTTTGATTCATGTTGATGGTAAGAAAGAGTTCGCTCTTGGCAAAGATAGGAAACCGGTTCTTGTAGATTCATTCGGAACTCTTGATGAAGATAGATGGTGGGATGCAGAGTCCTATGAAAATGGAGAGATAGTGCAGTTATCGAAAGAATCTGTCCGCGTTCACTATCTTGGAACCGGGCACCACGCTGAGTTGTATGCAGCCCGTCAGTCAGGAACAGAGGAACCTCCTATCCCGGCCTTACCTCAGGAGATAATCGAAAAAACCGCTCAACTTTATTCTGATATGTTTGAGCGACTCACCGGTCAGTCATTCTGAAGTGTGTTGAGGTTTGAGGGTCAGTTGTGGGTACTCACGAATACACCAACGACCCTCGAAATTCTGAAGTTTGGATTTCAATTGATGGAGAATTATTCAGACGCCCTGAAGCAAAGGTTTCCGTGATGGATGCAGGCTTCCTTCTAGGGGATGGTGTTTGGGAAGCATTTCGTTTACACAAGGGTGTACTAGTTTTTCTCGATGACCACTTAGATCGTCTCTGGCATGCAGCTGAGGTAATCGGATTGGTTATTCCAATTTCACGCAATGAAATGGTAGCGCGCATACGAGGAGTAATAGACATCAACGAAATGCATGACCAAGTCCACATTCGATTGATAGTTACTCGTGGGATGAAGCCGACACCTTATCAGGCGCCTTGGGTTATATCGAGCCCTCCAACCATCGTCATTATTCCAGAGTACAAGAAGGCTAATCCACAGCGTGCAATTGATGGAATCAGTATAGCCACTGTCGATGTCATTCGCGGACATCAAAATGCACAGGACCCCCGCATAAACAGTCTGTCCAAGCACAACTGTATTGCCGGCTGCCTCGATGCAAGTAGAAAAGGTGCTGATGAGGGTCTAATGTTAGATCCGAATGGTAATGTCGCTACATGCAATTCAACTCACTTTTTCATAGTTCGAAAAGGCGAGGTATGGACCTCTACAGGTGAGTATTGTCTTGATGGAATTACTCGAAGAAAGATAATAGATTTATGCAAAGAAAATAATATTCCTTGTTTTGAGAAGGATTTCACTACAGAGTATGTTCGTACGGCTGACGAGGCATTCGTGACCGGCACATTTGCTGGCTTGACACCGGTAGTAGAGTATGATGGTGAACTCATGAGTGGCGGGCATCGTGGTCCTATATCCGAGCGCCTGCAGAATCTCTACATCGATTTGATTAGAAGTCAAAGTGGCGGTTGAGATGAATAGCAAAAGAATTGCAATGTGGTCTGGTCCTCGAAACATTTCGACAGCAATGATGTACTCCTTCAACAGTCGTCCAGATACATATTGTTCCGATGAACCCCTGTACGCTCACTATCTAGCCAAGACTGGAATTGCTCACCCAGGGGCCTCGGAGGTTATTTCTAATGGTCAGACAGATTGGAACACCATCGTCAATAGTCTCTCTCAAGATTCTCCAGATAACTCAAGAATCTGGTATCAGAAACATATGTGTCACCATATCCTTAATGATATGAATTTAGATTGGATTTCCTCTTTGACTAATTGTTTCCTCATTCGAAATCCAAGTGAGGTGCTAATTTCACTATCAAAGAAGACTGATGCCATCGATGCATGGGCAACGGGTCTCCCTCAGCAGGCCTTGATTGTCGAACATGTGCGCGATCTGGGGCAAATTCCGATTATCGTTGACTCAAGAGATATTCTGCTAGATCCTAGAGGTATGCTTTCGCAGCTTTGCTTGCAACTGGACATTGAATTTGACAATTCTATGCTCTTATGGGATATAGGACCGAAGGAATGCGATGGTATCTGGGCAAAGCATTGGTATGATGCAGTTTGGGCATCAAAAGAATTCGCAAAATATCAACCCAGTGTGGAGGTATTGAAACCTGAATATGAGCCGATTCTTAAAGAAGTTAGGCCAATTTACGAGCAATTGTATGCACAGAGATTACGGAATCAAGCGTGACGTCGCATCAGCAAACCACACCTGCGCTTTTCGGCACCTCGTAGGATTATTATCAGATGTCTGAATGCATCGGCAACACCTCCATCAAGAGGTTCTTCCGGATCCACACTCCACTTTCCTTTCTTTATTGCTCTGCGTAGTGTAATGACTTCTTTCACATCAAGCCACCCACATAGGTGCAATCCTCCAGCTCCATTGCTGAAACCTTCTTCACCTAGATATTCTTCATCCAATCCTAGATTTAACTTTGCCAGCAATTCATGAAGAGTACCATCTCCTTTGTCAATTGTGTACTCATGAAGGTATGATATTGCATCACCCCCCTCTATTGGAAAACGCCCAATTCTTTCACGCGACACGCCTTTGTCTAATGGTTCCGGAATTGAACCATCCTTTTTCCAGTCGACACACGCTAGGAAGAGCATCATTGCGGGGTCAAAATTGGGTTTCTCTCCTTCGACCAATGAATTCAGTGATTCGGGAACCCCCTCAATCCCCTTTAATTCAGAATGGTCTCCGCCAATTGAAGCTTGAATCATAGGTATCAATTCTATGATATCATGCCGTAATGGTTCGAATGTATGGAATGGGCTAGGTGGTATATATCGGCCCAAGGTAACACCTCTCTATTCTATTCGCGTCGAGATAGACGCTTCAACCTGCTCTCAAACTCATCTAGTGCTTCTTCAACAACTTCGGGTTGACTTTCATCGGTAGGTGGTGGTGGAATTGGCAGTTCTTCAGCCTCATTATTGACAATGGTTGTAGATTCTGTTATTGGTTCCGAATTTTCCTTTTTCACTTCTCTCTTTCTAATCACCGATTCAGTCATTTGCAACAATTGTTTTCTTTCTCGTTGATTTTTTACAATCCAAGTCAAAGTCAAGGCGATAGTAATAATCAATATTGCAAATGCGATGCTGGTAATCCATTCGAACCCACCACCAGTTGTTGTCGAACTTCCCGATAATATCATTCTTACTTCATCATCACTATTATCCGAGTCGATGTCCCAAGGGAACGCACATGAAATTCGCACTACCATTTCGGTGCCATCTTCAACATCCGGTCGATCGAGTCTAGGTGTTGGAGAGTATATCTCAGTCATGTCGATTGTGTGAGTCGCAGTATATGTGTCAGCAGTAACAAATAGAGTACAGTCCGCGTCAGAGAGTAGGTGTTGATTTTCTCTTTTTGTCAGCACTTCAATTTCTTGAGACGCCCCTTCGCCTTTAATTTCTAGACCAATTAGGCCTACATTCCAATCACTCCTTCTTACATCGAAAGTAGTTTGATCCTCTGTAGTAAGAACCCCCCTATTGTCTAGAAGACGTATCGTCATTGTGCGCTTACCAGGTTCTGGATTCCAATCGGTCGCTGAGAGATTAATTGAATCAAGTGTAACTCCTGCCGGTAACGTCCCTTCTACTGAATCTAACATTAGTCCTTGATCATCAATTAACAAAATGGTATATTGGAATGAACTGGTGCCATTGCCAATACTGCATTCAGAATGTACATTCGAAACAACTCCTGATATTACACATGATGCAGTTCGTGCTGAAGGCTCAATGACATATGCAGAATAAGGCAGTATTGTAGTTGAATCTATTGTTAATTGGGTGCCCACTCCTCCAATAGAAGCGAGCCAAGCCCAGCCCCCTTGCAAATCCCATTGTAAGGTGAATTGAGCATCATCTGAAACTTCAGTTGTTGGTGTAGCTCCATGTAATTCTAGAAGAGTACTGTCTCCATCCATCGCTACAATGACTGGAGATGATGCCCATGAATGCAATTCCTGTTTTGTATCAAGCGAAACTTCTCTTTGGTTGCCCGCAGAGTCTTGAGCAAGAATTCGAATAGTTCTGCTACTTCCATCCCAATCTTCAGATGGTATAACTTCGACAGGTACACCTGTAATTTCACCAACTCCTAGTACAACCTCAGTTCTTCCAGAAATACTCCAGCCTTGTGGTAAACTAAGAACATCTAGAGAAATTGTAGTGGGGGCATTACCTAGATTCTGTAGTTCTGCTAGAGGATATCCACCATCTTCTGAAAGAATCCATTTACCTGAACTCGAAAGGCTGAACTCATGTATTATTGCAACTCTAAGAGGTAGTGTAATCAGAGATTCAGCAGTCCCATCCCCCTCTCTAAGTTTGATGTGCAATTCTACAGTTCTACCGTGTCGTGCTGTAGATGGGGGTGTGATTTCTAGATTAAGAGGAGTAGTCTGCCCGGGTTCAAGGGTGGGTAAATCACTTGGAGTAACTATTTCCCATCCATTTTCCCCAGTCACATATACTGAAGCATATGGCTGCGTGGGCGAGTTTCCTTGCTGCTTAATTGTCAGCGAAACCGTAGATCCTTCCGGGTCAATTTCTAGATTTGCATCATCTGCTTCCGCTGTCCACGATGCAACATGAGTCACTTCAAGAGAGAAAGTCAGAGTGTAAACCGCCTCATCAAAAGCGATACCAGTTATTGTAACTTCGAATAATGAACCATTCCATGCTTCACTAGGAGCAGTGACTATAACAGTCATGAACTCAGTTTCATTTACTGCAACATCAATAACATTTGAGCCAATAATAACCCAATCATTACTGCTGTCGCCCTCAACATTACTTACAGTTCCAGTGCCTGACAAATCCAAATCATCTTGCATATTTCCTATATTCGAGGCCGAGATGTCGACAGTAAATGATTGGCCTGGTAAAATAGGGAATGTATGCCCATCAACATAGCCGCCAGAGTAAGTCGTGGATACGAATTCCCATCGATGATCCTGCCTAGCTTCAAGATTGATGATTATTGATGATGAGATACTATCATTACCATTCGATGTCATGATGATTTCAATATTTACAGGAGTTCTTGCGGGGGTTGTTTCGGGAAGGAATATTTCTATGGGGAGAGTTCGCAGACTGCCTGCACTAAGTGAAATTTGTGAACTGCTGAAGGTAATTTGCACACCGGGATCCTCTGTTAGTTCTGAATCTAACAGAATAGAGTATGACATGGAATAAGAGTCATCACCATTACCCGGATTGAATAATTTAACAGTAGCCGGGGTTGCAGTTTCAACATCAACCATGTGTGGGGATTCTGTCGGTGAAATTAATGTCAGAGTCGCACGGTGAATTTGGAGAACCTCTACAGAAAACTGGAGGCTGTAATCAGTGCCGATTGAACTTGAATCACTAAAAGAATGGAAAGCAGGGGGTGCGTCTACTGGCAATTCAAGATGTAGTGAACCTGATACTCTTGAACCAGACGATCCTTGAATCACCAAGGTATCTGAATTTAGCACCAAGTCTCCCGAAGCAGACCACATCCAATCTTCGATGGACATTCCCGCATCGTTCAGAGACCATTCTGCTGCTGCGGATGCAGTGGGCAAATCAGCAGTCACAATCCAAGTCAGTGAGTTCTCAGGCATACTTTTCTGATGGATGGTTTCAGCAATAACTCCAGTAGCGACAAATGTCAATTCAATTGTTTGACAAGTTTCCTCATCTCCCATACCTACACACATCGTTAGTGGAGTCGAAACGCTACTTCCTAGATTTTCACTTGAGGGCACACTAAGCCTAGCAGTCATAATTTTTGATTCACCCGCTTGAAGTGTCAATGCAGGTACCAAGACTGCATTTTCGTCATATAATTCAAGATCATTGTCTGAAGACGTCCATGATGTACTATCCCAGTACATTGAGATTGAGTTTTCATCAGCATTTCCGAGATTCTCTACTATCAGCCATGCCTTAGCTGAATCTCCGATTAGACCATATCCCGTACTTTCTGAAGTGCCAGAAGGTCCACGAATAGATAGACCACGAGTCCTATTAGCTTCCACAGGTAGAACTGCTGAAACACTAATGTTTTGGTCTTCATCTAGAGTAAGAGTGAGTTCAAGATGACCGGCATCTGAACCGGGAGCATTTGAGGGTGCGATAATTCGTAAAGAGGGCGACCAAGTCTCTTCGATTCCAATTTCAATACCAGTCAATCCATTTTGACTCTCATCACTCCAACTCCAACCTACTGGGAGGTCAGAATCATCCACACTCAAAGACCAGATTCCTGCTAATCTCCCTGTGGAACGAATGGTCGGATTTGTCACTGTAGAAGACCCAGGATCTACTCTTGTAGGCTCAGTTGGAATCTCAAATGTGGCATTATAGGGTGGGACTATGTTGAGTATTGAAGTTTGAGCATCATTGTCGTATCTCGATTGAGTTACGTTCTGATATGGATCTAGAATCAACTCAAATGTGTGGGGGCCCAAACTACCATGCCATTCAATTGAGAATGACTCAAATCCTCCATTTCCAGTTGGGCCAGTAGGATTCAAAGAGGTAGCACGATGCCGGGCAATCTCTACTCCATCGGCGTACAGCACCGCATCAGCATCTCGGTCAATCTCAGCAGTCCCTGCATTTTCAAAAAATGCAGTAACAGTCACCTCTTCATTTGGATCAGGAGCGCTAGGATTGAATTCTATGCTTCGCCCATCAAGTAGCGGTCTTAGGTCTGCTAACTCAGTTGTAACTACTGTGTCGCCTAAGACTACATCGAGGGTTGCATCTCCATCTATATCTGCAAATGCAGGAGATGACCAAGTTCTATGTTCCAAATTCACTTCATTAGTCCAATCGCTGTTAATTGCGGCTTGAGTTCCTGTATCTCCATCCCAAGCCCATAGGGTACGCCCATAGGCAACTAGAAGTTCAGGGATTTCATTTCCATCTATATCCATCCACACGGGTTGTGACACTGCAATTTCGTCGTTCAAGTTCCCACTTGAGCGTTCAAGTTCGTGATACCATTCTAGTTGTGGATTGGTAGTTGTTACATCATGACAACCTGCAAGTCCATGCCGGTCCCATGTGGATTGATACCATGTTACCCAACATGCACGATCATGCACATCATCTTCATCCGTATCAATCATTATTGGGGGCGCGTCAGCAAATCCGTTTACTGCCTCAAAGGACCATAGTTCGGTACCATCATCAATTTCCAAACCCCTATACTCTGCACCGTCTACACCCGTTGCTCCGTCGGCGTCAGTAGGGATAGTGATGACCATTTCAGGCCCGGATGTGCCATCTAGTTCAGCGATAATAGGCCCTGGCAGCCGAATATGAGGTACATCTGAGTCTCCATCTAGATTTGATAACGATAGCCCACCCCATTTTTGGTCACCGGTTTCCGAATCTAGTTTCCATACCCACATCGCGCCACTAGATGCTAGAGTACTAGTCAGTAATACATATCCTGTATCTTCGTCTATTTGAGCAAAGGCTGGGTCAGAGGGGTGGCTGCCATCTTGGAGGGTAGATTCCCAGATAGTTGTTGGAACACCATTGACACCCAATGGTAAGGCAATGACTACTGGCGATTCACTTACTTCATCTATAGCTGCAATTACTAATTCAGCATCGCCATCTAGATCTAAGTCAGCCAGCAATGGTTGGGTTGTGGGTAAATGTCCTGCTGCTTCAGTCAAAGCGTAGGGTGCATTGGTGCTGCTAATCATTAGGCTATCATCTGTATATGTCCAAAGTAACTCAGAAGAATGAGAGCCACCGGATGACCAACCCGTTACTGAACACTCAAGTTGAGGTGACCAAGCATCAACGTGGAGTGTTCCAGCGGCATCATACACCACTATGATTTCCTGTTTCCCATCGTCATCCATATCCACTACTAATGGTGAGGCTTTGACGATCTCTGTTGCACCTAAATCAACTTCCCAAGCCAAACTAGCATCTTCACCTTCGATAATCCGCAGGAAACTATGGTCTGATCCGCTAACGGAAACAGTTTGAATCAGAATAGTGTAAAGTGAACTTCCACCACATCTCTGTTCAGCGTCAGGTTCCGTAGCTAGTTGTCCCTTCATGTCAGCAATAGGGGTGCCTAGAGCGTCAGTAGAAACCGAATAAGAGCCGTACATCCAGTTGACAACAGGGTTGACTACGGAGGTCAGTTCTGAAGCATTTGATGGAGAATCAAATCCTGCACCTCCATCTGGAGAGTGTGCCGGTCCGACAGATAAACGCCCAGGGTCTCTACCTGGTTGCGGCCAAGGTTGGTCTAATCCAGTCCATGGCTCTATAATTCCTGTATTCGATTGAATTGAAGAATCGTCTAGTGTTTTTGACCAATTATTTGCATCATGAAACATCACCATAGGTGATGCACTTAGAAGAAGCATCAACGAGGTAACAAATAAGGTGGACCGCTGATTCACGGAGAATGTGCGGCCTCTTCGCATGGGCATCAGGAGAAGACTTCCGCTTTGCAGCCCACTTGAACATTCGGGCTAAACTCTCATTCAGACCTACGGTCTGACGAGAATTGGACTCACGCCGACTTATTTTCTAGCCATTTGCCCATCCGTTGTGCTTATACGGGAGGCGTTGGTCGCCGGGTCGCACGGACCTCTCCTCTTGAGGCATAGCCGATGAGGGACGGGAGGGTTGACTTGCCTTTCCTCCGACTATCTTCGGAGCGGTCCGGCGATTTGGAGGAAGAAAAAATGTACAGCCTCATAACGATGGAGGACACAATACGAATACCGGCGGAATATATCCGTAAGGATCGAAAGTTGGAAGATCACATTGATGAACTGGCTCATGCAGCATTTGAGGGGCGATTCGATGAAGATGAGAATTATACTCTCCTGACTTTTGCCCATGAGACTGTTGGTCGTGGGAAGATTATACACGGAGATGGGGCAATCTATCAACGTGTAAGATTCAAGGCACTTCACTTCACTATGGAAGCAAACGAAGTCGTAGATGGGGCTGTCTCAGAAGTATCTGAATATGGTGCATTCGTTCGTATAGGGCCAATCGAGGCTTTACTTCACAAATCGCAAATTTTAGATGAGCCAATCCAAGTAAATATGGGAATTCGAAGAATAGAAGGTTCAAAATCTGGAAAACACCTCGAAGAAGGTTCATCCATTCGCTCACGTATTGTCTCAAAAGCAATCAATCAGAATGACCCACGTTCTAGTAAAATCGGACTCAATTGCAAGATGTCCGGACTAGGCGCTCATGATTGGCTAGCAAAAGGTGAATGATATGGCAAAGGTACCATTCGCATGTGGGGAGTGTAATCGTATACTTCCCGATCCGCCTAGTAAGAATGACCCAGTACAGTGTCACCACTGTCCATCGGCCCCAGTAACCACTGATTGGTCGGGTTATGTTGTGATTTTACACCCTAAGCGTTCAGAAGTGGCTCAGAGACTAAACATAACTGATCCTGGTTCTTATGCATTGAAGGTAAACATCCGTTGATGGAGGGAAAAATATGGAAATTGTAAAGAGAAAAGAGAATCCATTACTAAATCGTGTTGAATTACACTTCTGTTGGGAACATTCCAAAAGCTCAACTCCTACTTTGTCAGATATGGTTGCTGCAGCAGCTAAGGCAGAACCGGGTTCCAAGAAGGAATTGACCTTCGTAAAAAATGTCAACACACGTTTCGGGCGCCCTCAAACAACTGGTATAGCTTTGATTTACGCTGATTCCGAATCAGCAACTCTAGAACCAACTTATGTTCACACTCGTCATGAGTCATTACACGGTTCTAAAAAGGCAGAGAAAGCAGAAACCCCTCCTGAGAAAACTGTCCAAGAAACCTCAGAAGAAAACTCCGAGGGTGGTGACGAATAATGTCTGACAGTCCTAACGCCAATGCGAAGTGGTCGAAGTACAAGATTGAGGGTGACGAACTCGTTCGTGCTGAGTCATGTCCAACCTGTGGCCCAGGAGTGTTCCTTGGTATTCATTCAAACCGCAAGACTTGTGGAAAGTGCGGACACTCTGAATCTAGTGAGTAATCACAGACCAAAGTCCGACCAAACACCATCGTTGCTCAGAACTCTTTCTTCGATGATGGCTACCCCTATATCTCTACGAGGTACAGTTTCTACTCTTCCATTGCATAATTTACCATCATGCCTCCATCCTGTCCACATCCAACCTGATTCACAATAATGTGCATCAATAACGGGTCCTAGGGTTTTATGAATTGTGATTTCTTGTTCAATATCTTCCAATATAGCAATACCTCCAGTAGCCATTGAAATTAGATATCTGGATTCATGTTGAAAAACAGATTCTATTTGATTGGGCAATCTTAGATTGCTATTTCTTAGTAAACTTCCGTTTTTCTTGTCTAGAATCGCAATACTATTGTTTCCATAGAATACATGTAATTCTTCGCCTGATTGAAAAATCGAATTAATTTCGAGATAAGATCCTTTAGTTAGTTTCCCAATTACAGGTATTGAAACTCTCCAAATTTCGTTTGCATCTCCATCCATGTAGTAAATTCCGCGACCTAAAATTGCAAAGCAAAAGCCGTAGTCAACCTTGGTTAGAGCCATTGGTTCTGAGTCGAGAGATTGTGACCATATTGCACCCGCGGGGTCGTATTGATTAGTACCCTGTTCTGAAATTCTGATATGTTCTCTACCAATTCCATCACTCCATTCAGTATCAAGTGGTAATGCTGCCATTCGTGCATATTTCAGTTCATGATCTACCCAAGTACCAATCCAACGGTCCTCGAGGACGACTCCTGAAGTGACTTGAGCCGGAAAGGGCCTGACTTGTTGTTCCAAATTTTGTTCTTGCTTAAATTTGCAAAGTTCACCGAGTGTTCCAACGATGACATTGCAACTTTCTCCGTAATCAATACGTAGTGGAGTGAAGGTCAGAGCATTAACCACGAATCTTGTCATACTGAACTGCGTTTGAACCTGTGGTAGGATGCCTTCAAGATGATACAAGGGTTCCCCATATCGTGGTTACACTCTTGTTGGCCTCAAGGGCGGACAGTGCTTCGGTGAATTTACATCGAGCAGTTCTCGCACTTGGAAGTTGGTCAAATGCTGAGGATTATAGTCATGGCATTCTTCATCGACATAATGAGAAAGAAGTACATCTTCTGCTGATTGAGCAATTACATATTCATGCGGATGCATTGGATAAATTGCATGAGAAAAATTGTGATGTAATTGTTGAGGAGGTTCTAGTTCTCTCTAGGCATTCTTCGAAAAGTGGCATCCCCTCATTATCGGTTCATACTATTGGAGTTCCCGGGGAAGTACCTCATGGTGAACCTGCATTTGCGGGTGGTCTGAAGGGCTTAGCAGTCCCCCCCTCTCCTCGTTTCTCAGTATTATTCAAAAAGTTGCAAGAAGAGACAATTGAATCTGGACTTGCCGATGAATTTGATGTAACGCTTGAAACTACACACCACGGCCCAGTCCTTTCTTCCCCGACTCTATATTTGGAAATAGGTTCAACTGAAAATGAATGGAACCGTCAGGATGCGTCCTATGTGTGGGCTAAAGTACTCTCAGATGTGCTAGGTTTAGCCGGTGGTAAAGAGATGGGGTGTTGGCCTGGACATGGAGATGTCATGATTGGATTTGGAGGTGGTCATTATGCTCCAAGACATACTGCAGTAATTAATCAAGGAAATTTTTGGATGGGTCATTTACTTGCTAATTATGCATTACAGTTCGATGACTCGAATTCTGATTCTCTACCAAGCGGTCCTTGGTTACATGCAGTTAAAGAGGTGGTCAGAGCCACCCGAGAGAGCTACCCTGGAGGACTAATTTTCGCCCACTTAGACCGCAAGTCATTCAAGGGTTGGCAACGTTCAGCATTAATCAACGCATTAAACGAAATCGGTGTTGAAATTCGTCGTGGCAAGGACATGTAAGGTTGAGCAATTGTGAAGGTGTGTCTGCAACACCGACCTCACATGGGCCTTGCAGGGAGAGCCATATTGGCGATGATGCCAATAACTCCTAAGTTCTTCATTAGATGGGTCGCAAAACGCTATGTTGCAGGCCCTGATTTATCCAGTGCCGTTGAAGTAATGAAGAAAATTAGTCGAGAAGGGGCCTGTTTCACTGTTGATGTATTAGGTGAGGAGATATCTAGGATTGAAGAAGTGGATTTTTTCTTTGATGAATACTCAAGTCTTATTGATGCCATCGTTGAAAACAATCTTGATGCAAATATTTCATTAAAACCGACTGCCTTTGGATTATTGATTGATTATGATGCAGCCTTGGAGAATATTGAACGAATTACTCGCAAGGCTGCCGAAAAGGACATTTTTGTCCGGCTAGATATGGAGGATCACCGCGTTACTCAATTGACAATGGATGTGGTTTTGGCCATGCATGGGTGCGGTTTGACTAATATTGGAACTGTTTTACAGGGTCGTCTTTTCCGAACAATTCAGGATATAGATAATTTGGCGACATCCCTCAACGGATTATCTGACGTACGAATTTGTAAAGGAATCTATCTTGAATCTGCTGATATTGCACATGTTGGATACCAAAAAATAGTAGATGCAACAAATACATCCATAGATTGCTTACTCGATTCAGGAACTTATACTGCTATAGCATCTCATGATATGCCAGTAATCAAACACTCACTCAAATCAATTTCATCTAGAGGTATGGGACCGGGGATTGAGGACCTACGTGCAGGCGGAAAATCTTGGGGTGCAGGTAAAGGTACAGGGTATGAATTCCAAATGCTATTAGGTGTGCGTGGCAATGTCCGAAGAAAACTATCTAGAGACGGACACCGTACACGTGTTTATGTTCCATATGGCGAGAGGTGGTACGAATACAGTCTGCGTAGATTGCGTGAAAATCCCGACGTTGCTTGGCATATCGCGAAGAGCTTTATTATGCCGTGGACAAATCGAAGATAGATCAACGAGATGCATTAAATTTATGCGCATCGCCTCTAGATATGTATTGAGGAGGATGCAGGTAAATTCTCCTAATATCAATGGCAGCTCGCTTTCCTCTGAGTGTACGTCCCTTTCCAGTGTGTAGAGCTCTAATTCTCCATCTATCCCCATCAATCTCCATGATAGTCCCGCAGGAGAAAATTTTGTCAGGTGTGCATTCAAGTGTACTTGAGTAACTATCTTCTCCATCTGTCATTGTTAGCTTAACAATAGTCTTGTCACACCTTACCGCCCATAGTGTGTATATGTCTTCAGCAAGTCGATTTTCTGCTGGTCTAGAATCACCATCGTCGATTCGAGTAACTTTGTAGAGAATATCTTCATGCTCAAAGACATCTCCAACACAAATCTCTTCGTCTTCATCAGACTCAATTTCTGTATTCATACTGTCCGGACCATCAGAAAGAATTGAATTAATCATTACTGGTCGACTTGGACGAAGGTGCAAGGTCTGAACTTTACTGCAGATCTGACATTTTGCTAGAACATCCTCGCCATCACCTTTTTGCACACGGCGTAGAACATCATGTTCTGTCAAGGTTCCACAGGGGGGGCACTCTGCCACATCGACAGGTTCCTCATCATCGAGATGTTCGCTCACAGGCCGGCGGCAGTCCAGTCTCTATTGAAGCCATCCGATGAAGGTATGATTCAAGAGAGAGTCACACGAGCGCAGGTCATGACCGGTCTTGGGGATGGATTTGACCTGCCTCAAATGTCTGAGAGAGAGATGTTCGAAAAACTTCTTTCCGAAGACACTCAAAGAGATTCTAATGAATCTAAAATCGCTTCAGCCATAGGTGAGCAGATGTTAATCATGGACCTCCATCAAATACCTCGCTCTGTAAGGGTGAGGATTAGAGATATCGTGGGGCGCCTTTCTCCCAAAAATGTCGTCATAGTCGGAGGTGGAATTGGTCATCTTACTGCTTGGCTAATGGATTTGTGGTGTGGAGATCCGGCCATCCCCAATGATGTAGTTATTGAGCGTCCAGAAACCGTCCGTATTATCGAGGAGGGCGGTAAATTTGGTGTGATTATTGATAGGTTACTTCGTCGATATGATGCATCTAGTTGGGCGCAGGTGATTACTAATTCTTGGACTGAGGTGTTTGCTGAAAATCTATCTTGGAATGCAGCCTCTACTACATTACCCGATTCGGTTCGAACATTACCTCTACCCCAACCAATCGATCTCATCATTATTGATTTACCAGATTCAAATCGAGTTGAAGCTGCAATTCAAGCATTCCCTCTACTTTCACCGGGTGGAGTTATGATTACTCTCGAACCACAAGTCCCTACTGGTGATGTGGGGGTTCCCGAATCAGGTCGAGAACCTACTTCCGCCCAGGTTCTTGTGGCTTCATTCAATAGATGGATTGAATTTGTCAGAGAGACAAATACCAATCATTCTGCGGCCTTGGTTGAACTAACTGGCGGAACTTTAGCAGTCTTCCGGCGTTCTGCTTGATTTGCATCAGATGATGAAATCATTACTATCTGTTCTTCATCCATTTCCTTAGTCAAGGGGGTGCTCGACTCATTGCCAAAACTGTCAATGAGAAAGTCAATTTTGAAGATTCCATATCCAAAATAGTCATCATGATCATTCTGACCATCATCCATCTGTGAATTTTCACTCAATCGTTGTTTTACCAATTCAATTGCAGTTTCTCCACCACTTGCCCCTTCTCGTTGTAATTCAGGATGGGCTTCTAACAACAATGCTAGTCCTCCTGAAACCCAAGCGGTTGAGGCCGAGGTGCCACTAGCCCAACCCCACCATGAACCATCTCCTGAACCTCCAGCCATTAATACTGGAACTTCTGCCCCCGGAGCAATCACTTCTGGCTTCTTATCGGGGTCAGAACGAGGTAACATTGGCGGCCATATTTGCCCATTATTGTCGCCTTGTGAACTCCCGCTCCAAACATTTCCTAGCCGAGTCACGCCACCGACACAAATTACATCTTCAACGGAACCTGGTGATGAAACATCTCCATCGTCATTTCCTCCATCATTTCCCGCGGCAGCAATAACAAAGACTCCTTCATCTAGAGCATCCTGAACTGCTTGTTCTAATTGATCGGTTGTAATTCCTGCAAAGCTAAATCCGCCATCACCTCCAAGACTCAGACTGATGATGTCGGCTTGATTTTCTACACACCAATCTACAGCTTGTGCAATACCTGAATCAGTTCCAGTACCCGTTTCGTCTATCGCCTTTACAACAAGAAGGTCAACGCCCGGAGCAGCCCCTCTCAGACCATCTTGAGCGACAATCAAACCAGCCATGGCGGTCCCATGTCCTTCATCATCGTAAGGGGTTTGGTGTGAATTAATTACATCAAACCATCCTGCTAATTCTAATTGTTGTAGGTCGGGATGATTCAATTCAATTCCGGAGTCAACCACACAGACTACAACTCCCGAACCATCCAATCCCTCAATCTCATCGAGTCCAGTAAGGTCTCGATATGATTCTTCCCAACCAGTTAGAGTTGGTGGAGGTCCCCCAATGATAACTCCATTCATATCGGCCCAAAGCCAGAGAATTAGAATTAATATTGAGAGGAATGTGATGAGTCCCGAAACAATTCCAACAAACCATGGAAAAGCATCATTGAATTGAGTATCTTCAGTGCCCTTGTCATAATTAGAAACAAAGGCCTCTGCAACCTCTTCAATGTCATTATCAGGTTTCATTTAATCCCCCCTCATAGAGGTAATTTTCTCCTTTACCAAGCATCAGCGCGGGTGAAATGACTAATCACAGTAGTACTCGATCCACATTTTGAACATGAAATTCTTGTGGGAAATACAACCTCGCAAATATTACACGGGGTGCCCGGCCTTCCTCGTCCTTTACAATCAAGGGAATTACAAGGTATCTCATAGGTGCCATCTGAATTTTTTATAGCCGCCGTTTCTATATTGCAAATTGGGCACAAACCTTGGGCGCTACTCTTAGGTTGAGGCATACTATCTCCAGCAACTTCTCTAGCTCGTACAGATTGGATTCGGTCACCGGCCTTACCAAACATAAATTCCGGATACCACAATATATGCGTCCAGAAAGCTATTGCTAATATTCCACTCAATACATGGATGGCAACGAACAGCGTCATATCCTGTTCAATCGGAGGTCTTAGTGCAACAGAGTGAGCGCCAGCCCACGCGGAGATGTTAATCAGAATCATCCAAGTACCCAAACTCAAACTCCAGGCCTTAAGGCTGTGATCTCTCCAAGCCTTTTGCACCGTTCTTGGGTCTGGATGCATATGCCTCTCTTGAACGTGAATATCTCGGGTTTCAATAACAGCCCTGTGTACTACAACCATCGATAAGAAAAGTAGAATCAGATTACCCATGCCAACACCAGCCCAATCATTTGTTCCAGCATCAAAAGGGAAAGTTGAGGCATTGGAATGAGAGTAGATATAGCCTAATTGAATAGCAAAACTGGATATCGCCATGTATACTAAATTCTCTCTCATGATTGGGTAGCGAACCCAGAGCCCAACTAGCACGCCCGCCCAAGAAATCAGAGCTAGTAGGGCCAACATTAGTGAGAAATCAGAAACATAAAGAATTCCACTTCCATTTTCACCACCTCCAAACAAGCCAAAACGTCTGAAATCTCCGCCCCCTGATAATTCTCCAATTCCAAGGTCCCAGGATCCTAGTATCATCGCTATAATTCCAAGTAGAATTACAAAGCCCTCATTCAGGCCCCATCTTTCTCTCATCATTCGGATATGGAAATAATATTCTTGCAAAATAGAGTCCAAAGCTTGTAGTCGCTCATCGCGTTCTACAAATTGAAATGGCAACTCAATTTCACTTAGGCGAATCGACGCTGGCACTGCGTGTTCGTTAGGGGCTCCCCCCTCTTCAGCGTCACTCACAAACTAAGCGCGATTAATCAGGCATAATAATTCAACTTGAGATATGGGCATGTTTCGATGTATTATTCGATATGATTAGGAAACACATTTTGTGTTCAATAGTCGAAATTGTGGCGCCGAGAGGGAGATTTGAACTCCCGAGGGTAGAACCCACATGATTTCCAGTCATGCGCAATACCAGGCTATGCGACCTCGGCAGGCGACCCGCCGAGTTCTATTCCCGTCTTCAGTCTGTTGTTTAATCACTCACCTCAAATCTTAATCATAACTTCATATTCTATTCGCCGTAGTCATTAAATCGCCATCTAGGCTGGGTTAGTCGTCGCCACTGTGGCTTAGGGGTATAGCATCCCATTGGTAATGGGAAGGTCGGGAGTTCAATTCTCCCCAGTGGCTCCATATACTGCGATTTTTGCCACTTAAATTATTTGCATTTTTTATTTTCAGCGTTTTGTGTCATTCCAACTGTTCGTAGAACAGCAACCGCGAATGCTATAATCTCGACAAGCAACGTACAGGGTATGACTGCCAGCCGCCGAAGACTAGCCACCGCCCTTGTAATGCTGATGATTATAGCACCATTAGCCAATGCAGGCATGGCTTCATGGAACACAACGAACACAATCAATCCGAATGGAGATGAATTGACAGTAACCGGATTTAGGGTACCGGGGAATGGTACCGTAATGGATGGTTGGGTTCATGTTACTAATACGGATTTAGCCACCGCAGTGGATCCTTCCATTATTCTTGAGGGGGCTGATTTGTTAGCAGGTTCCCTAAACAATGTTGTCTATGATGATGAACTTGAAGCCGTAGTTATGATGGATGATGGGACTAGGTCAGACATTAGTGATTTTGCTGCTGGTGACATACAGGCAACTCTCAGTAATCTGTATAGGAGTGGGCCAGGTTACACTATGGTGTACGCTTCGACTTCAGTAACTACTACTTGCAATAACAGTAGTGGATACTTGATAACATACGGTTTTGATAACAATTATAATGGTGGTTTGAATAACAATGAAATCACCAATACTCTCTATTTCTGTGATGTAATCCAACAATCCTCCAACGGTACCAACACAACATATAGTGCACTGGTTGATTTTACTGTAGAATCTTTTGGTTCAAATTGTGAATATGGAGGATTTATGATAGAAGCTGGAATTGATTGGGACGATGACCGGTCTCTCAGCTCAAGTGAAATTGATGATGTAATGTATATTTGCCACAATCCTGCAATTTGGGGCCCTGCTATTCTTTCATCAATGAATGGAACTCTTTACGGTGCAAGCAGATTTACTTCGTACGGTGTGATTCCATCTACTCCTACAGAAGGAGCAGTCGTAGCAGCTACTTTACCAGGTGAAGCGGTTCCTGCTGGTACTGACACATGGCTACTTGCTCCAAAGTTGATGGTCCCCGACACATCCGTCATGGATTCCTATTGGATGACTTTTGATCATTGGTATCATGTTGATAGTACAGCAAGTGGAGAAGGTGACGGAGCCTGGGTTGAATATAGAATCAAGAATGGCACTTGGAATAATTGGTCATGGATTGCCCCCGATGGAGGCTACCCAAGCACACTCTCAGAAGATGGACCTGATGTGACAGGAGCCCCATCAACTGGCGACCTCCCTGTTTTCGCATCCCCAATTGAGAGTGGTTGGGTGACAAGTAACCTTTCATTGTCTTCAATACCTGACATTGATTCCGCATCTGAAATTCAAATGCGATTCCGCCTTTGGACACATCCTAATGCTACAAACGAGAGGCCAGGGTGGTTTATCGATAATATTCAATACAACAATAATGGAATTGATTACGGAGTTTGGCATCATGGCTGTATTGTAGCATCAACAGCAACCTGTCAGTATGGTAGCGATGCCTATGGTGCTCTTCAGAGGACTATTGATCTTACAGGAACCAATAGTACTTCCTCCTCTATTCAGATAGACATGGAATGGGATCTTTATGGTTCATACAGTGATAATGCCTGTGTTGAATTGTCCTTAAACAACAACACTTGGACGGATATTTCTTCAACAGGTACTTCGGCTACAACATCGGCATGCGAAGATCGCGTTGGTTCTATTCCTGGTTATGGATACACGGCTAAGAATGGTGTCACATATTATGACGAGAGTAACGATTTCCGCACTATAGAACTTGATATCCCCTCTGCTTTCAGGGGGCAGTCTAATGTTGAAATACGAATCATTGTCGATACTGATCTCTATAATGGGTACGGAGGTCAGTACCCCGGAGATTCGCGAGAGGGGCTATCAGTCAGTGGAATGAGGGTCTATAACGATTCATCTAATTCCACTATGTCTCCACTTCAGGATATCGATTTTGATGTAAGTACAACATTCTCTTCTTACATAGCCATCCCACCAAGCGGGGCTGCAGCTCTCAATGAATGGGCATACTATACATTCTCCACAGGGGATGTCTTTGAGTCACTCGGATTTGAAGACTCAGGAGCAAATAATCCTACAGTTAGTGATGCACCAGGTTGGTCTCGGTCTTCATCATCTAGCTCAACGGGTGCAAAGTGGGAATTAGGGCAATTAGGTTCGAGTGCAGGACCCAGCGCACAGGAGCCCTCATTCCCTTATGTTTACGGAGTTAATCTCAATGGGCAGTACGCTAACAATGCCGATGCGTATTTGAGAAGCCCTTCATATGATATACCTGCAAATAGTTCGGCTACTTTGACATTCAATAAGTGGATTTGTACTGAGAACTACTTCGACGGAATAGCCTTACAAATCAAGGTAAATAATGCCGCTTGGCAATACTTCGACCCGGGAATTGCTGGATGGTACGATGGCTCGGTGGGATACTCAGGAAATGCGATGTACGGAGAAGATGCTTGGATGACTGGAGATTGTGGCCAAAGCGGCTTTGAGAATCGACAGGCACCTCTTGCAGCCTACGCGGGTGACACAGTCAAATTTAGATTCCGAATTGTTACTGATGCTTCAGTTATATATGATGGAGGATACATTGATGATTTCGGTATCTTAATTCCAAATTACTCGGCCACTGGTTTCTATACTAGCCCCTCCTTTTCTCTTGACAATGCGGATGTTTTCAATCATGGATGGCTTGATATTGACGCATTAATTCCTACAAATACTTCCTTACTAGCTACCTTGATAGATGCTTCAACAGGAGAGGTTGTTGCTGGTATTGAGGGTGTAGAATTCCCAATTTCTCTCGCTGGAGTTGATCCCGCTCTTCACCCCGATGTGAAGGTGCGCGTAGATCTCGATAGTGCTAATCCGGAGGTTACTCCTCGAATCAAGAAATTAACTATCGGAGGAAAGAGATACCTGACTGCAGAATCATTTGAGGGCAATAGTTGGGAAATGAGTCCAAGTATTGAGGTAGTTGATGGTTTGATTAACGCTACCTCAATTGCTGGAACAATTACTTCTCCTTTTATTCAGTCATCAAGACCAATAAAGTCGATTTCACTTAGTGGAAACTATTCATCTACAATTCCATTAACCGCTTATGATTCTAATGGAGTGCAGATTGCTACTGGCGGTGCTAGCGGTGTAGCTTTCACCTATCCAGTTACTGGATTCGCCCTTTCAATTGCTTTGCCTACGAATGGGTGGATAGATAGAATGGTGTTCACAGCCAACTTTGCTGACCACGCCACGAATCCCGCCATAGATGTCATTGCAGATGGAACCACTGAGTGGTCCTTCCCTAAGGGTGATGATTATGGCCATTATGGATGGCAATCATTCATCGCTGATGAATCCGAAGCGGTCAGTCAATCATTTACTCTCGACGGAACAACCCCTTCCTCATTGACAATTAGAATCCCAACATCTGCATCATTGTATGGCGGTTTAATCGCAATTACGTCTCAGAGTGCTGATGGATTTGCAGGTGCTGTTACAGTCAGTGTCGAGGGTGTTTCTCAATACGGCGGATCAGGCGCTCATATCTTCTACAATACCCTAAATAACGCACAAATAGGGGCAATAAATGCAGAAGGAACCGGTCATACTGATACCGACACAGGTCGTGAATGGAGAAATGTCGACATAGAAATTTCTTCTAGTGTCGCGCAGGACGTCAGTCTTGCTAGATTTGGAATTGGATACTTGATTTTCGAAAATGTTTCAGGACTCGGCCCGTCAATTGCTGCATATCATGACACTCAGACAACTGATGACCCTCCACCTGAACTAGTGAATATACCAGTTAGTATTTCGGCAGAAACTGGTGTATTGAATATTGATGGTGATGTCCAGTTTGATTACATCATCACTAACCGTGATTTCTCCACACCTAATACATTCTATCCAAGAGGAGAATCTTACACAATAACAACCCGTCATCATCACCTTCATGATAATTCTCAATTATCAGAAATAGTTCTACGAGGACAGGCTTCAGATGGTGAATCTATTCAGTTCAAAGTCACTAATGGTGCAGATGGTTTGTGGGGAATGGGCACTGACCCAGTAACTTTCAGTCAGGTTTCAGGAGATAATCTGATGCCTCTAGATACATCTGCCTCATACCTTGTTGAGGAGTTGCATAATGATGGTTACACAGACCTCACAGTCAATTGGAATTTTGATGTATCTTGGAATTGGGATGATGTTGATTCAATTCGCTGGGTTGCAAAGGCTCTAGACTCATCAGGTGAGACTGTTTGGCCTGCTGTGTCACATAGCGGGCAGTCTGGTAAGAAGGCGATTGAGAACGATCTACAAGTCGACAGTTTTGAGATTCGCGACCAATATGGCCGAGTAATTTCTAACCAATTCTCCACATTCTATCCGCATCCAATAAGAGAAGGTAGTATGTTGAATGTGACTGGTACCGTTAGGTTCCAAGACTCTACCGACACACATCCAATTGGAACAGACTTCCAGGTTAGACTTAATCTCACAGGATCTCTATTATTGATGAATTCTGCCGATGACGGCCAATTCTATCTTAACATCAGCGCACCTTCTGGATTATCTGAAGTAACTGCTTCACCTGAGTTGTTCAGAGTTGGACCTATCTCTGGAGCGATTGGAGCCGAAGATACGTCTGGTGCGGGAACTACTGTAATTATTCGTCAGGATTCAAACCCACCTACTGCTGGAGTAATGGAAGTTAATACTGCAACAGGATTGACGCCGGCAAATGGTAAGGTTTGGGACCCCACTTTGCCTTTGAGCCTCTTCGTTACTATCGAAGAAGCCGAAGCTAGAGGCGAGACAATTACTCTACACTACTGGCGTTCAGATGTCGATGATCTGGTGATTAATGGCGGCAATGGTGATGGCATTGCAGATGAGAGTGAATATCTATCACAAATACAAATGCTTACAGCCGGAATGACTGGTCAACAGCAAGTTAATTTCGCAGGGATAGACGTTTCATCTCAGTCTTTCAATAGCCCAGTTCATGTATACCTAGAAGGTACAGATTGGGCCGGTCTAGCATATCAGGAAGGTGGCACTGGAGGTGGCCCTGGTGCAGAAAATGCATGGGCTACAATCATTGTTGCAACTGATGAACCTACATCAATAGTGTCTGCAGGTTATTCATTAGATAGGGAAACTGGATACTTGTTACCTGGTGTTCAACACACATTCAGCATGAGGATAAATGAACCGAATGGGATTCACACTCTTGATAACGTCAGTGTAATGTTGTGTGGCGATGGAATCGATAACTTAGGTAAATTTGCCTATAATCCTGTGACTGGTGAATTATGGTCCCCAGATGACTCATTTGTCTTGCCAATTAGTGTACAAACCCAGCAGATAACAGCAGATGTGATTGAGTTGTCAATGTTGTTTGAATTATCTTGGGAATTCCCTTGGGAGGATGGACAGTATCCATGTAAACCCAGCATAAGTGTCGTTGACGACATTACAGAAGTAGCATTCGATAACAACATTGGCGAACTATCTTGGGAATTGGACAACAAACTTGTCGCTATACCATCTGGTATGGCTGACTTATCTCCTCCTGTAGTTGAACCCACAGGGAACCACCTGTATCTACAGCAAGGTGACCAATTCCAGATGAGTGGTGAAATTTACTATGCGAATTCAGGTATCCTTCTGACAGATATCCCTGAAGATATGCAGGTCGACATGGAAATAATTTATGGCACACAGGAGATTTCTGGTAGCTCCGAGATGGGAAGTGATGGAACTTGGATTTCTACGATCAGCTTACCTATGCGTGTTCCTTTGAATCCAACCATGTCTCTGGAGACTACTGTACTGAATGTACCCGGTGCTGGCTCTTCTGCTCAAAATAGTGATGGGCAAGTCACCGTCGATAGTAAAAGACCAACGGTTCTATTTGATCTGACAAACTACCCTGATTCATCTTTAACATATCTTGAATCTGATTTGCTAGAAGAAGTGACAGTTTCTGTGACGATTATTGACGAGATTGGTATGCCTGATGAAGATCTTCAGGTAGCTTGGGTATTCATTCACAATAACTTACCAGTGGCTGGAACTGAGGATACAGGAACTCTGCCAATGCTCCTCGAGGGTGATGGTAGTGATTTATTCCAAGGGAAATTGGACTTTACACCTATGATAACTTGGTTAGATGAAACTACGAATGAGGAATGCCCTTGTGATGGTGACAGAATCTTATTCTGGGTCACTTCATCTGACCAGGCTGGTAATGAGATCCAAGGATTAGGTAGCGAAGCATCTCCTCGACCAGTGTCTCTTCGAATAATGAATTTCGAACCTGAAATGACAAACATGGTCATCAACCCGAAAGATCCATTTGTTGATGAGAGAGTTATTATCGAGACCTTTTGGAAGAATGATGGTAAGAGAGAAGGGACAATCACACTCAGTTTGTATGAACTGAGCACAGAAGGTAATTGGTACACAGATAGTCCTGAACAAACAATAGATATCCCTGCACAATCATCTTCAATACGAGCTGTATTTGAGTGGGTGCCAGGGGAAGAAGGAACGCCTGTTCTACATATCACCATAGGTGAAAATCCTATTGTAAATGGCAACCTCGTTACCGATTCAGAATCTGTGAATGGAATTTTGGTTAAACCATTGATTGACCCTACTGCTGAACAAGATTCTAACATGACCTATGTAATCATGGGTGGTGTATTCATTGTAGCAATTGGATTAGTTGGTTTCTTCGTTAGTCGTAGCCGCTCTGATGATGATGAGTACTATTACGAAGATGAAGAAGACGATTATTACGAAACTGATTGGGAATACGAAGAAGGCGAAGAAGGCGAAGAAGACGAAGACGATGACTCCTGATTATTCAGAAAGTCGCTTTCAAAGAGAGGTCGTATAATCGGCGTCAGCCTTTGGTTCTAACCAATTGAGTTTATAGACTCTAGAAATAGGTCTCTTCCTGTAAGGGACGATTGGTTCCTTGCCGTGGGGGATGGGTATGAAAGACGAAAGTGAAGTCATTACGGTTGAGGAATTAAAAGGCGAAGTAGAGGATTTGAGAACCCTAGTGCATACGCTTCTGACAATTATTATGGAGGAAGCCGACGGAGTTCAATCAGGTGCATCTCCTCAAATTCCAAATCAACCCAAGCGCGGCTTCTGCATGTGATGGCCCGAATTGACTTCAACTAGCTTCATCACCTAGAACTAACCTGCGTATTATTCATTATTACTCAATTAGTCCGAAGGGCGTGGATGAAGTTCAGGCGCTGTTGATGGTTGGACTTGTTTTCACAGTTGGATTTGCAGGTTATCTGATGTTGGATTCCCAACAGGAACTTGAACAGGATCCTCATTGGCCAATACTTGATGTGTGCTTAGATAGTCATAGTGAGGTTGTTGAGCACTACCACGTCACACTATCAATCATCATCGATGGTAGTGCTGTTGCGATCCCGGCCGACACTGGAATTCAAGACGAATTCTGCCCAGATGGTATGCGTGGAATTCACACTCACGATGAGACTGGTAAATTGCATATAGAGACTCCAGGCCAAGAAAATGGAACAATAGGGGCCTTCTTTGCGATCTGGGATAAAACATTCAATAAGAACCAGATTCTTGATAATCAAGCGAATTCAGATTTTGAAATTGTCATGGAAGTAAATGGCCAACAAAATAATGAATATCAGCATTATTTAATGCACAATGGCGACCAAATCGAGATTCGATATCAGGCCAAATAATGACGTAATTATCCCTTGATTACTGCAAAGGGACGAAGTCGGGCTACAGGTCTAGCAAGGTTTGCCGCATTAGTTAGCCTAATCACTTCGTCTACATCTTTGTAGGCATCCGGTGCTTCTTCGGCTAATACATTCGGAGTTTTCGCTCGAACATGAATTCCCGCTGCTTCTAATTTTTCTTGTAACTCATTTGAATCAATTTGTTTCCTCGCAGCGGTTCTCGAAAGACGTCGCCCTGCTCCGTGACAAGAGGAAGAAAATGCATCGTTCCCCCCAGATTTCGAACCTGCTAGAACCCAGGAAGCAGTCCCCATATCCCCGGGTACAAGAACAGGTTGCCCAACACCCGAGAACCGAGAGGCTAACTCGGGGTGGTCGCCGCCTAAAGCACGAGTTGCTCCTTTACGATGTACACAACATTTGCAGGACTTTCCATGAACTACATGTTCCTCCACTTTGGCAATATTGTGACTTACATCATACACGACTTCAAGCCCTCCATCAACCCCCAAAAGCTCTCTTAGAATATTCCGTAGACGTTGTGTAAGTGCGGAACGGTTGGCAAAAGCATAGTTTCCTGCCGCTCTCATCGCATCAAGATATGATTTTCCCTCTCTGCTGAAAATCGGTGCGGCGGCAAGTTGTCTATCTTGAAGTTGATAATCCCATTCTGGAGCAACCCATCCTTCATTTGTTCGTTGATACTTTGACTCAATGGTCGCTACATGTTCACTACAGACTTGGTGCCCAAGTCCTCTCGACCCTGTGTGTATCATTGCAGTGACTTGTCCTTCTCTCAATCCATAGGCTGCAGCCGCTGAACCATCTTCTATTCGATCGACAACCTGAAGTTCAAGGAAATGATTGCCTGAACCAAGAGTACCTAGAGCCTTCATGCCACGTTTCATTGCTCTTTCTCCAATCTCCCGTTCTTCACTATCAAGCACACCATTCGATTCAATAGCAGCAAGATCTTGACTCTCTCCCCAACCTAATTCGACAGCAGCAGCTGCACCTTCGGAAAGGATTGAAGCCATACTAGTGTCATCTAGAATCACTCCTCCTTTACTCGATGCACCAGCAGGGATTTTTTGTGCCAAGGCTCCTGCAAGTATTTTCGCATCGATATCATTGACCTCAATGTCAAGTGCACAAAGACGCACTCCACAATTAATGTCGAATCCGACTCCCCCTGGGGATATAGCGCCACCTAGTTCTCCTGCTTCAACATCGGTGGCGACTACACCACCAATTGGAAATCCATAACCAAAATGCCAATCCGCCATCGCCCATGCATCGCCAATTATCCCTGGTATTGAAGCTGTATTGCACAATTGTTCAGGGGATCTATCATCAGTATGCTCAGACATGTGCTCTGAATCCGCGATTAGAACTGCATCCGTGAGCATAGAACCGTGCTTGGCGATACGCATACGCCCAGGTCCATCCGGCATCAAATGGCCTCGCCACTGAGCAGTCATGGCGTCGCGTATGGACTCATTGATTTCAACACGCCGACAAGGTATCAGACAATCGATTTCAAGACGGGTTGTCGGATGGCGTGCTAAGGAGGGGCAGTTATGGCGTTCGGAGAAATCTACATTCCATATTGGGAAGAAGTAGGTTTTCACCGTCAAATATGCCGAGTTACAAATCTATTTTTCTGGTCTCGAGACGCTTCAAGAGATACTTGTGGAGATTCTACAGAGGATTCCTATACCTTCATTGGAAATCCCATTATTGAGGGATTTCCTGCCCGAGGTAAGGCCCTCAAGGATGCTATTCGAGATAATTTTCTGGGATTTTTTGAAGAACATGGCCATCAGATAGTAGAACCTTATCCAGTTATTGCACGATGGCGAGATGATATACATCTGACAATTGCTTCAATTGCTGATTTCCAACCTCATGTGACAAGTGGGGTAGTGCCTCCTCCTGCAAACCCCC
>MPLU02179624.1_pt1 | contig 40082 bp, 81 predicted proteins | sample 1617381 | NCBI WGS metagenome assembly MPLU02 (sample SAMN05944801, study PRJNA350692) | marine metagenome | biome: marine; feature: ODZ; material: water; isolation source: 90 m water sample filtered on 0.2 um supor filter | place: Pacific Ocean | collected 2012-04-08 | depth 90m m
AGTAAGTTAGTTTAATATGATACCTATGTCCGTGTGCATTGAAACACTTGAACCTCTCGTTCATTACTCTATGACCAGCATCAAAACCATACTCTCGTGTGATTGTCTGCATCTATAACCTCATTTTAATTGTATTTTTCAATGTCTTAATATACGACATTTTTTAGTAAAAGTCAATAGTTAATTTCAATTTTTTAATTTTAATTAGAAGTTGATTTTGAAAACCATCTAACTGGAGTTACTTTTAAATCTGTTTTATGTAATTTAGCTTCAACAAATTTATAAGGTTTAGTACCAGGAGATTCCAAGATGTCTATTCGATTTACAAATCGTTTATTCATAACATCTCTAACTTGATACACACCATCCTTAACACTAGTTCCATTAACAAAAACAAAATCACCGAAGTCAAGCCATCCACCGTAACGTTTCAGAAGATTTCTACTCACCGCTATAAATTTGTAGTCCGATGCTTTATGGACTCTAATGCGCGTTCCATCCGCGAGAATGTTCGGTGTAGAATCAGTCTGACGAGCTACTGGATGATACATTGTCACCGTGACTTGCATGCCTTCACTCCTGAGTTCGGACAACTGAGATCTGAGGGAAACATTCTCAATTGTCATTTCTTGTATCATTCCCTCATAATATTTTTTTTGGTCGTCAAAAAAACCAACGCTTACTATACCATTCAATACACATATCGTAACCATCAGTAAACTCAATAAGATTTTATTCATGGAATATTCCTTGTTAATTAAATTGTACTTATCTATAAGTATCTGTTTATATTTCATTTCTCTACTTTTTTTATTCATTAAATTTGTGGAGCTGGGGAGAATCGAACTCCCGTCCAGTCTGCCTTTAAATAAATAGTCATTCACAACTTATTTGACTTCTAATCGGTTAAAATCAACAAAACACCATTGAGTTCGTTTCTCAACTACGACAACATATCTCTGTGTTGCTCAGGAATAGTTTTCCACTAAGGTAGGATACTATTTCACTCAACCTTGATCCATCTAACTTATTTTATGCTCGGGTGTTAGACAACCCAAGAACTTATGCGTAAGCGTAAGTTGGTTCGTAAGCCCTTGCAGGTTCAACGTAAGTGTCAAACATCTGTTCGGTATTGGCTAAATGCCAATCAATTACCAACCCGTCTAGCGATTTATCGCCATTTGGTTTTTGTTGAGTCTTATTAAAGAGTTTACTCATACTCTGTTGCACTATTTTACTAAACAACATCTGTCGACACCGTTTCAGCCCCATATATCTTCTTCTTCATATCCATCTAATGGATTCTCTATTAAATCTCTTAATGCTTCCTTACATTCATCAATTATATCCCAATCTAATAACTCACTAGCTTCTTCTAACCGATGTAATATTTCTTCTAAATCCAAAATACTTCTCCCATTTCCCTATTAAGTATTAAGTAAGTGAGGTTTTCCTTCTATGTTTCCAGCTCGTGTAACTTGAACTAACTCTACTTTAGAATGATATTCCGTAATATCGTTAGCACCAATATAACTGAAAGAACTTCGTATTCCATCTTGTATATCTTGAATAATTCTTTTGACTTTTCCTTTGTATGGTATAACTTTATGATTCCCTTCAACGTTTTTATCTTCACCTCTATCATGTTTAGAATCTAAAGAAGCCGAACCTCTATATTTTTTATGTAACATTTCGTTAGGCCATTGTCCTATTTTTTCAATCGTTCCTGGAGTCTCTTTAGTACCTGATAAAAGGGAGCCCAACATAACCGAGTCAGCCCCACAAGCAAGTCCTTTACACACATCACCAATATTACAAATCCCCCCATCAGCAATAATGGGAGTGTTATAAGTATCCCCAACGGATACACAATCAATGAGAGCAGACACCTGAGGGATTCCAACACCCGTTCTGATTCTCGTTTCACATAACGATCCATTTCCAATTCCGACTCTAATCGCGTCCGCTCCGTTTTCACATAAGTATTCACACGCATCTCCTGTTGCAACTGAGCCCGCAATAACTTCGATTGTTTCCAATTTGGTTTTGATTTTTTCAATTGCTTCTCCTACAAGTTTATGATGTCCGTGTGCTACATCTATAAGTAGAACGTTACATCCATTCTTAACTAATTCTTCTGCCCTTTCTAAGTAATCACCTGTAACTCCAACTGCAGCACATAAAGGTTTTTTTAAGGATAAAGTAGAATAAGTATATAATTTTTTCATCATTAAAGATTGTTCTTCAATAGAATTAAATCTATGTATAACACCAACTCCACCAATACTCATTAATGCTTTAGCCATTTCGAACCCAGTTATAGTATCCATAGGTGAAGATACTATAGGAACTTTTAATTCTGTATTCTTTGTAAATCTTGTAGAAATATTTATCTTATCTCTATGTTCTATCTCAGAATATTTTGGAACAATATTTACATCATCATATGTATAACATTTTTTCATTATAATGCGTACTCTATCCCTACCTTAAACTTGTAGTATTGTTTACCTTTAACATCATTGTAATCTAATATATTATTCAGTATTATTTTTTCGGTTAGTTTCCAATTTAGTGAAACATTAATTTCACTATCAAATCTATCTAACCCATGCACTTCATCTCTGAAATAATAAGCATCAACTTTAGTTACCATATCGAAATGGTCATTAATTTTTTTCTTATTAGAAATACCAAGAGAAGTTCCTTGTTCGGTTTTATCTTCCGACATCAATGCCGTATGACCAATACTAAACCAATCTTTTTTATATCGTGTATCTAACTTAGCATATTTTAAATCACGAGAAGTTTTGTTTACATATTGTGGTTTCATATATAGAGGTAATCCATTTGGTTCAAATACAAACCAAGCTTCTTCATCAATATAATTTACATCTAATTCTCTTTCCCAATCTCTTTTATAATAGATTGTTTTAGATTTAAAACCTACAGATAATTCATAATCATCATTTTTAATTGTATCATCATTAGGTGTTCTCATAGCAAAACTTGAGAACAATATTAATCCACTTAAAAAACTATTCATTGTTTCTCCTTAACGAATCTGGTAAAATAAATGTTGAATCTACTTCTTCTTCAATTGGTGGTATATAATATGGTGCATCTGTTTCTTCTCTATGAGAAGTATCCACGTATGTATATAACCCAATCTTCGACTCGAAGTTATTTAACGATTTCTCTAATGTTCCATTGTAGTCTTTATACAATATTATTGCCGAAAGAACAACAATGAAATCAAACCACCAGTTAGGTAATACGAACATATTTTATTCCTTTCATACTTTTTCCTCCAAACTTGTTACGTAAGATTTTAAATGAGATTGATATTCTTCTATACTATGATCTGCTAAACCATCAAATACAATATTATCTCGTGTAAGAGCATACCATCTACCTTTCAATCTATCTACAAATCTTGACCATAAAGTTGTTTTAAATTGTACACTTCCATTTGAATTAATATAATTTAAATTACCATGATGTCTATATCCCCAATGTCGAAAAGGTATCTTAGTTACATCATCTGAATTATTAACAAAACGAAAATGTTCTACATTTACATTATCACAAAAAGTTTGATTACCAACTCGTGGTGAACCATAAGTATATAAACGATATACGTCTCCCCAAATAGAAGTTTGTAAGTTAGCTGCAAAAATAGTTGCCATAGCACCACCTAGTGAATGTCCTGTTATAATAATTTTTCTATCCTTCTTCATTTTATTTATATAGTATATTAAATCATCCCATAACTTTTTAACTTCCGTATTAAACCCAACCATAACTTTACCTTTTGCTCTTATTGTAGTAGTTGAATCTACACTTAAATCTGCTTTAATATCATTCCACTCTTTAACTTCTGTACCACGAAACGCTATCACTAACCAATCATTATTATAGGTTGCATGACATTGAGCTCCATCTTTCTCAAAAAATCTATGTCGTTTAAAACCTAATTTCTTAAATTCTTGTTTGGCTTCTTTACCATCTAAATATGCAATCTGAGAACAACGTGCCATTACATATCCAAATTGTGTTTCAAATAAATTCATTTCTTTCCTTATTTTTGTTCCTGAAATTTCCTTAATTTCTTCAGGTGGTGTGTGTTCAATGATATCGTAACCTACATCTCTACCATAGTTTATAGATTCTATATCAGGTAATTCTATAAAGTCAATCGTTCCATCGTTTACTTCGTTTGGGAACAAGTGAAACACTTGCTTTTTTACATCGCTTGGTGATTTCGGATATCGTTTTTTGTCGTGAGCCATATCTCTTATCCCAATCAATACGTTTTTTCCTAACTTTAATCGTTCCTCGATTAGCCACTTATGTCCTTTATGAAATGGTTGCCATTTCCCTATAAACATGGAGTACTTCACTTATACTTTCCTTCACTAATTTATTAGTTGTATCTACATCTAAAAAATTATTTAATGGTTCTTGATAACCTTCAACAAAATATTTTTCTTTACCACGAGTTTCAGTTGTATGACAATAAATTTCAAAAACATTATTTTCTAATTTTAACTTTTCTCTCATATCTCTATAAGGTGAAACCATAGATACTATAACTAAATATCCTTTACTATCCATAACCTTTGCCATATCAATTACGAATTGCATATTATTTCTACGACCTTGTTCTGAATAATCTTTGTTATCTAAAACTTCTCGTAAGTCATCACCATCTAAATGAATAATTTTTTTATATTTTTTATCACCAAATGTTTCTAAAAATACAGGTCTAAGTTGCATAGATTTTGCTAAAGTAGTTTTACCTGAACCTGGTTGTCCTGTAAACCAAACTATCACTCTATATCAATTCCATTCTTTTCGTGCCATTCTAATATATCACCTTTTTCTGCTGGCCAATGTCCGTTTTGCATTTTAAATGCTTTAATTCTTAAATCCATATTAGCTGTTTCTACTTCATCTTTAACTTTTTCCCAATGAGCTCTTATCTCATCTCCACTACCTGTAATTGATGACCTTACAGGGATCATGGTTTCCGTTTCAGTTCCAACTAAAATATTATTTGCCCAAACTGTTGAACCATCTTTCAATCCCTCAATAGCATAAACTTCAAAAGAACCTTTTTCTTCTTTCAAAGAAGTAATCCTATATTCTTCTTCAACCCAATCATCTAACCAAGTTCCATCATTTATATGTGTAGGTGGATTTACTCCACTATCCCACCATACCTCATCACCTTCTCCAAGTGGTGGCATATCAGTACTATATTCATTTCCACTTGAACCATTACCTGTTAACTCATAATATAAATCTGGTCTATAGACTTCCCATCCAGAATGATGACAAATGCCATGTAATTCTTCACTCGCACAAGCACTACCTGAACTATGTTGCATATTCATTGGATAATCTAAAGTTGTAGTTAATGCTGTATCATTATCCAAAGTTAATGTAACTAAATGTTCTTCAGTTCGTTTTGAGATACTTAAAATTTCAGCCTTCTGTACTTTATTAAATCTTAGATGAGCATTGTCTGCATCATCTATATTCAAATCAAATGATTGAACAAATTCTCCATTTGTAATATCTTCTATATTCTTTAATGAACCATCCCACATACGGATAGTTGTACCTTTTAATAAAGCGGGAGTATTCATCCTACTGTTCCTTCCAAACTTACAGCCAATAATTGATTTGCCTCTATTGCAACTACTGAAGTCATTGTGTTATTCCATTTATCTCCACTCATTCTTTACACCCACAATCTGGTTTACAACCACATCCCACTAATTCTTTTTGCATCTTATCCATTTCTTCTACTGTTCTACCATCACCAAATTCTATATTGTATGGATATTCTTTTTCTTCTTTTATTTTTATAAACTTTTCTAATATAGTATTCAATCCAACTTCCAAAAGTAATTGATGATGTTTATCACCTATCTTACATTCTAATAATAGTTCACCATCTTGATTTACTAACTTTAATTTTTTTAACTCATCCAACTCTTTTTGTAATCTCTCAACTTCTTTAACATGAGCATCGTGTGATTTAGCTAAATCATTAAATGCATCTATTCCTACTTTAATATTTTTCATTTTATTTTTTTCTTATTTATCTTTTTCTGTAACATTACTATACTCCCACTGCCATTTGTGCTAAAGGATGATTTTCACCCAACACTTCAATTGCTTCTGGTCTCAACATAGTAGGTGTCCATTGTGGATCAAATGTTAATCTCACATCACACTCTGCATCTTCTATTGTTTCTACTGCCATAACTACTTGATTTATAATCATATCCTTTAATCCACAATGTGGTGTAGTTAATGACATATCTATAGTTACTGTATTCTCATCTACACTTATAGAATATATTAATCCTAAATCATATAGATTAATTGGAATCTCTGGGTCATACACACCTCGTAACTTTTCTATCACTTGTGCTTCTGTAATCATAAAGCATTTTCCCCAAAATATTTCTCTACATAGAATCTAAGTAATTGTTCTACATCCATCTGAACCTTTGGGTTTCCTATTCCTACTTTGGTTTTCTTTTGAACTTCTTCAAATGTTCTTGCACCTTCCAATACCGCTTCTTCTATATCGTGGTCGGTTGTCTTGGATAACTTATCAATTATTCTTGTCTTTTCTTCAATCTTTCTATCTGGTTGTCCTGTTTCATCATAATAATTATTGATAGCCATTCTTAATGCCTTATCACCCAATACCGAACAATGGAATTTCCTTGTAGGTAATCCACCTAACTTATCATTAATATCTTTTGGTTTCATTGACATCGCATCATCCAATTTCATACCATCACCTTCTGTTACCATTTCCGACATTATAGAAGTACTTGCTATTGCTGATGCACATCCAAAGGTTTGCCACTTACACTCTTTAATACAATCTTGTTCTTCTGAACACTTAATCCATATCTTCATCATATCACCACACGCTGGTGAACCAACCATTCCTACTGCATCATATTCGTATCCTTCAGCATCTTCATTTGAATAGAATAGATTTCTTGGATTAAAGAAATGGTCTTTAACTGTATCGGTGTAGAACCAACCTTCTGTTTGACTCTTGTTAGATACATCTGATTTTTCTAACTTTACTTTTTTAGTTGGCATAAACTTTCTCTCCTTGAATCTCCAACTTGTCCATGTTGACATTTACTGGAGATATCTTTCTTAATGTTTCTACAATTCCTGGTAAAACCTCTATTATCTTTTCTATATCTTTCTTGGTAGTTTTCCTACCTAATGTAAATCTTAATGTTCCGTGAGCTACCTCATATGGTAATCCCATAGCCAATATAACATGACTTGGTTCTAATGTTAATGAAGTACAAGCACTTCCAGATGAAGTACATATACCAAACTCATTTAGATACAACATCATTGCTTCACCTTCTATATCTGATATGGTGATATTAGCATTGTTTGGTAATCTCATTGTTGGATGACCATTTAAAAATGTTTTATCTATACTTCTTAATATACCAACTTCTAACATGGTTCTTAATTTAATTAATCTTTTATTTTCTTTCTCTCTTTCACTCTGTCCTAATCTTAATGCTTCAGCAAATCCCATAATAAATGCTACATTTTGTGTTCCACTTCTATATCCAAACTCTTGACCACCACCATGTATTAAAGGTGTTACTTTAACTGATTTCTTTTTATACAACATACCTATGCCTTTAGGTCCATATATTTTACTACCATTCAAAGTCATCATATCTACATTAAGTTTCTCTACATCTAAATCTAATACACCACCTGCTTGACAAGCATCTGTATGAAATAGAACTTTCTTCTCTCTACATATCTTTCCGATTTCTTCTATCGGTTGTATAGTTCCTATCTCATTATTGGCATACATTATAGTAACAAGGATAGTATCTTCTTGAATAGCATCTTCAACATCTTTAGGATTAACCATACCATACTTATTAACTGGTACTCTTGTTATACTATAACCTCTCTCATGTTCTAAATAATATAATGTTTCAGTTACAGCTTCATGTTCAATAGTGGAAGTAATAATATGAGCTGGCCCGTGATGTGGTTCTAATTTTTCAACTACTCCCTTAATTGCTAAGTTTACAGATTCAGTTCCACTACCAGTAAAGATAATTTCTTCTACTCGTTTAGCATTAATAATATCTCTAACGGTTTCTCTTGCTTGAGCCATAGCTCGTTTAGGACGTAATCCTATTGTGTGGAAACTACCAGGGTTTCCATATTCATCTTGGAAGTATTTATTCATTACTCCTAACACTTCATCCCGAACATAAGTTGTTGCGGCATGATCTAAATATATTTCTTTCATACTAATAAATATATTTGACTATCGGGAAATGAATTTAAAGTTTTTTTTATTTCTTTAAATTTACCTGTTATCATATTAAGTTATCGGTCCGCCTATATAGAGTTCCCATTCTCCACTATCTATAAGTGGTTTTGCCTTTTTCCATTTTAAATCTTTTGTTTCTTCACCATTAGTAATCATAACTTTTTCGTTTCTACCAAACTTTTCTGTATTAACTATTGTAGTTATCATTTGTCTATCGTGAATAGTCATACCATTTAAATGGTCTATCTCGTGTTGAACACATACAGCTTCAAGTAATCTTAATTCAGTATCTTCTTTTTTACTTTCATTTTCTTCCCAACTACCTTTACCATCACTTGGATTTTCTGCACCACTAAAATACCAATCACCATCTTCTTGTTCTGTACTAATGGTTATATTCTTATATCTTTTAGTATTAATACCTTTGCCTTTGAAAGATAAACATCCTTCATAGTAAGGTATCTCATCCCAAACTTCAACAACTTTAGGATTTATAAGTATAAGTGGTTCACGAACATTAACAACAGCAACAGCGGCATCAATGCCCAACTGATTAGCCGCCAACCCGATTCCGTCTTTTCGTTTGTTAAGTGTTTCGAATAATACCTTTGCAATTTCAAGTCCTTCTTCAACTGTAACCTCTTTTAATTTTTTGTTTATTACAGGATTATCTTCCTGTAAACAATTAATTACTTTATAATTCATTAAAATAAATCTTTCATATAAACTATTAATTTTTTCCAATACAATCCAAATGTAGTAAGGAATACTCCACCACTTATTAGTAAACTTGGATGTGAAGTTTCACCACACAAACCAAGTAGATGTTTTATAAAATGTAAAAAGTCGTGCATTAAAATCCTGGTTTATTATTATTATCGTGCATTTTTAATGCAATGTAACCTAATAAGAAAACTACTATCAACTCAAACATTTATTTTCCGTTTATATTTACCTTTATTTGAGTAGTGATTTTTTATAAACCAATCTGGAATAGCACCTTCATTGGCTTCCATATACCTACGAAGTGCCTTACGGATATTACTTAACTTTCGCCACTTCTTAGCACTCATATTTTTTTTATGATGTTTACTTCTTGGCATTTCTTTCCTCTACAAATTTAATATAATCTTTAGATGCTTCATCATCTTTTGCCCAAAACTTACTACCATCTTTTAACTCATATTGTTTATAATTATGAACTATATGAAATGGTTCATTTTTCTTTTTAGCCATTTATGACTCCTGTTGTTATAGATTTAACTCCATCATTAAATCCTTTTTGATATAATGCATCCGTTAGATTAAACATCATATAAGTAAAACTGACATAAACAAATATCCAACCTAACTTAATTCCAAAAATTGTAGTATTGAAAAATGTACTACCTAACCATACCATCATTTTGTTAAATGGTTTAATAAACCAATTCATTAACTCCATATACTACTCCCAAATTCTTGCTAATCTACGAATGAAACCAAGTGTAGCTCCGAATCCAAATGCTATTGCAGCTACTTGAAAATTTTCCATATACATTGCCACCGCTGACATCATATATCCTGTAAATCTCACTACACCATATAGTGAGAAATTACCACTCGCTTCTACAAAATTACTTTTTGACATTTTCTATCCTTTATCTATATTGTGATTTAAAAAATCTTTTTGTTTCTTTACAGCCTTTTTAAGTGCTGTCTTTTTTTCATTGTGTCGGTCAATGAGTATTTGTTCTTTAGTCCGACGCTTAGTTTTTTTCTTAGGTGGTTTAACTTTAGTCGGTGGTAAAGTACCTTTTAATTGTTTTGCTTCAACACCTTTGTGAAACACATTACCATCTTTATCTACAAACTCTTTCATAAAGTGCCAACCTGCTGGTCGTCCTGTTGGTTTGTATCCCTTTGGTTCTTGTAATGGTATCATTCTGTTGATACAATGTGAACAAATTACTTTTGATGTTTCCGAACCAACATTTCTAACTTCTCTACCACATTTATGACAACACATATGTAGTATTCCATTTACTTTATATGAATTACTTACTTCTGTTTTCATTTCTTATTCCTTATTTATTAATTCTTTGAGTGCAGGACAGGATTCGAACCTGCGAATAGTGGGTTTGCAATCCACCCCCTTAGACCACTCGGGCACCTGCACGGCCACTGCGTTGTGCCAATTTCTGGTCTTGCACTTCTATAATATGTTTACAATATTTATTTCCAAATCTATGTCTATAAGTAAAGGCTGGACAATCACAAGCCCATTCAATTCTACTTGGGTCAAATCTAATATCATAATCTTTACCTACTAACTTATAATGTTCCCACCCATAATCATCTACAATAACACCATCAAATTTTTCTATTATTAAATCTACTAATGGGTGTTTTAATTCTTTTGTACTCAAGCTTCTGGTATCTCCCATATAGATGCTTGTTTTAATTCTTCCGACATATCACAATAATTACATAACAACAATTCAAACAATTCCATAGTAGTATAAGGTTCTTCCATATCACCTGGTAACATTTTATTAATATCTTTTTTATGAATCTCTAAAGATTCAAAATCCAATACTCTTTTATATCCATCAATTGTCTTATAAGTCATAGCCGTTTTTCTCCAACCAAAAATCTTCACTTTCTAAAAATTCTTCAGAAATGTATTCTAAAAGTGTTTCGTATAACTCTGAATCCATTTCCCATAACTCATCACTTGTATAGTGTGATTTTCCTTTTTCATCTTCCCATTCTATTGTAGAAATCTCTACATCATCACCATCAAGATTCCAAGATACTGTTATTGGTTTATTATCAGTATCTATATAATCAAAAGTTTCATCAAACATCCACATAATTAACAACCATTTATTTCAATATCGTTATAACCAAGTGCAACTCCATAAGAAGTTAAATCTAAATTATCCATAATATCTTTAACGATAGTTGAATCAGATTCATCTAAATCATCAAACCATTCTTCTTCTAAATCTTCTATATGACAAGCCATACCATCATATAAATCAGCATTTATACCATCAGCTAACATTGGATATGTTACTCCATTAGTAGGGTCTACAAACATACCAACACTTTCAAGTGGTGTTAAATGTGATGCGTTACTTTCCACTTTTTTTAATTTCATATTATTATTATTCTTTCTCATTTTCTATTATAAATATACAAATAAAATACCATATAAGTCAAGTACTTTTTTCAATTCTTTTATTAAATCTTATATACATCTTATTCAAAGCTAATTTTTGTTTAGAACTTAGATTACCCCACTTACGAATTTGTCCTTCTATAGAATCTAAAAAATCTTCTGAACGCCAAACATATGTATCGTGATAATTAGCTTTATGTAATGCTTCTTTAACTAAATTTAATTTAAATAATAATCGTTCTGTTTCTAATCTTTTCTTTTCAACTTCTGATGGTTTATTTCTTTTAATTATATTACGAATAGCATTTAACATCTTCTCCGTTATCTTACGACCAGTAACCATAGCTACATACATTTCTATAGTGAAATCATCAGCTTTTTTTGTATCTACAAGAAACTTTAATTCTTTATATTCTTTACTATAAATCTTTTTATTAGGATACTTCGGATGAGCCTTCTTGGGTAGAACTTTCTTTACAGCTTTTTTTACTTTAGTAACAGGTTTTACTGCAACCTTTACTTTAGTGGGAGATCCCTTCTTTGGAATAAATTTTCCATTTGTTAATGGTGGATTATTTACCAAATTCATTAACCATACTTCCTAAATAATTCTGTTTCTATTATCATTTGCTCATCAATCAATGTTTTCATAATAAACTTTAATGTTTTTTCAGGTAACCAACTTGTTTCCCACAACTTATCTTCTATCCATAAATCAACAATCTTTACATTGTCGGTAATTGATGAAAGTGCCCATTCAACTTTTACCTTTGTTTCCATATTAGGAAGTTTTATTTCATTTACATTCGTCATAATTATATTTTTTTCCTTTTATTCATATAAGAATATACAACACAAATACTATACAAGTCAAGTCTTTTTTTCACTTTTTTTTCGCACAATACCAAGTACAATATTTACCATTTTTGTACTTTACTTTAGATTTAATCTTTTTACACTTATCACACATATTTATTCTCTTTATTTACTACCTAAATATACAAAATAAAATGATGCAAGTCAAGTCTTTTTTTAATAGATGTGATATACGTCACACTTTAAATGGCTGGGGTGTAAGGATTCGAACCTCAACTTTTGGGACCAAAACCCAATGTCCTACCATTAGACTACACCCCAACAACAAGTAGCCCATAGGAGAATCGAACTCCTGTTGCAGGAATGAAAATCCTGAGTCCTAACCACTAGACGAATGGGCCGATGAGCCATCTGTCAGATTCGAACTGACGACCTGCTGATTACAAATCAGCTGCTCTACCAACTGAGCTAAGATGGCGTACCTTAGAGTTCAAGTGGAGCTGACAGGAGTCGAACCTGCGACCTCCGCAGTGCAAGTGCGGCGCTCTCCCAACTGAGCTACAGCCCCATACTTCGTGTCAATCACGACACAAGTTATATCTTAATATACAAATAAAATACTATATATGTCAAGTACTTTTAATATGTAGGTGAAAAAATACGTTTTGCACCTTTTATAACTTTAGTAAAAAAAGGATTATCTTGTACTTTTTTCTTAGTAACTCTTTTTTTACGTGTAGTTTTTTTAGTAGCCATTTGTAACTCCTATAGTTTATTTTTTATGTTAACCTCTTCTACCACCTTTCAACAAAGGTCTTGTTGGTTCGTGTATAGGTTCTTTTTTTTCTTTTTTAACTGACATCCGTTTATCTGTTTTTCCAGAAGAATCTTCTGGTTTGCCTGAAGTGTCTTCCTTTTCTTCAACGTAACTTACATTATCTTTATATTTTCTATATAAGTTATCCATTAAATTACTCTTATCTTTAGTAGTTAAATCTTTTTCCCCATATACCTCCCAGTCTCTTTCTCTGGTAGGACCATAAACTGCGGTATTATATGCTACAACTAAACTAACAGCAAGTGGGTCAAAAACAAAGATAAGAATAAAAATAAAGAATTTAACTACAGTATCTATATCTGTATCAAATGCTCGAGCTAAATAGATTGCTGGTCCAACATCTACACCAGTTTCTACAAGTGCTGTTTTCAAATCACCTATCTCACCTTTTAATGCTAACATTTGATCATTAAGTTCTATTACTTTTGGGTTGTATTCTTCACGAAGTTTTCTTTTTGCTGTAATATAATTGTCAGGTAAAGAAGCGATAGATTGTTCTAACTCTGATTTAAGATAAACTTTATCTTCTTCCAATTGTGTTAATCTATCTTCTTTATATAATAATGTAGTTGATTGTTTCTCAAACTCTACAGTAGCACCTTGATAAGCATTAGATAAAAAACCAAAGATACCACCTGATGTTATTAATATTAAAGTAATAACACCAACCAACAAATATGATTTCATAAATTTATTTATCATGCCCCAATACCGATATAGGTAAGCGGCGGTTACTAATTTAGCTAACTCTAAACTACTTGCCATTAATATAACACTAAATGTAGCGCCTGCAAAAAGTTTCGATAAACCAAATACCGAAAAGAAGGCAGCGTTAAAGGCTACAAAAAATGTACTGAATCCCAACAAGGGGATAAAATATTTGGATCGTTCCAATGTATTTCTCCTATTTAGAATAAATAGGGAAGTTTGATTTAATTATAACTATTCTTCTAGGTCTAACATATTACGAATGTTATCAACTTTAGCTTCTAAAGTTACAATTATATTCGCAATACTTATTAAGTCTTTTGCGTCTACTGCATCTTTCATTTGAGCTAAGAATCTTTCCATAAGATCTAAGTCAGTTTCCATTCGGTCTTTGTATCTCATCATATTAATATACCTTTAATGTGTTCATATAAAGCTGGTTTATCTACTTTGTTAGTATGATACCACATCCAACTATAAGTAGTTTTTAAATTTTGTATCTTCGATATTAATTCTTCAACTTGTTTTTTTAAATAAAATTCTGATTCGAATATATCATCAAACCCTAATTGGTCTGCAACCCGTAATAAATTATCTGCATCATTATTTGAAGATGCTTCCGAAGCTTTCTTATATAAGTTTTCTAATTTAGTTTTTTCATCTACTGATAAATCTTTATTAATTAATTTATCTGGATGAGTTTTATTAGCTATCCTTTTATATAACTTAGACAATTCTGGGTCTTTTATTTTCTTTGGTTTAACGGTTTCTGGTGGTCTTGGTTTTGGATTATCCGCTATAGAAAAATCTTTATTGAACTTTTCTAAAGCTGCGTCTGCAACCATTTGTGTTTCTTTTAATTCTAAATCTAAAAAATTAATTTGATATTTTAATTTCTTAATATGTAATTCTTGTATAACACTCAAAGTTAAGCTTGTGGAATATTATTCCTATTATTGTAGATTAACATTTGTTCCCAAACTTCTTGTTGAGATTTCAATTGTTTCCACCATTCAAAAAACTGTTTATCATTATGCGGTACTATACGAGGGTCAATTAAATCATTCTCAATTAACCTTTCAACAAAGTTACGTACTGCTAATTTTTCTTTATCTGTTAACATCTCAATTATAAATATCAGAGTTCTTCAAACTCTACATCTATTATTTTCATACAGATATAAAATGTATCACCGTTCCGTAGAACGGTATCGGCAAGAGTGTACTGATCTTTTAACTCATCAGTTGTCGTTCCTATAACCTTTTCTACCAACACCGTTCCACAGACAACAAACGCATCATCATTTACTTTGATGATTCGCAAAGATTATCCTATCTTTACGGAATGTCTTTTCGGTTTCTCTGGTTCGATCTTGGGAACACTTACTGAAAGAATTCCATCTTTGAAATTAGCAGAAACACTTTCACCATCTAACATCTCACCTAATTCGAATGAGCGTTTGAATGAAGATTGTTTTAACTCTCTACGAAGAACCTTAGCACCTTCATCATCTAAAGCACTATGTTTATCTCCTGAGATAGTTAATACACCATCTTCAACATCTACGGTTAATTGTTTCTTGTTCAATCCAGGAATCTCAGCTACAATACCAATCTTATCTTCGTATTCATATACGTTTACTTTTGGATATGCAGAGCCTTGATATGGTTTAACTCCAACCTGTTTTACTACATCAGGAAATTGAGTCTCAACCATCTGGTCAAACATTTTATCAAAGGGGGTTAAAAAATCATCCCTATCGAAAAAAGGGATGTTTGTACGAAATGCAACTTTAGTCATTTTATTTCTCCTATTAGTTACGTTAGTCAACTATTGAATATCAACTTCTTTTGAACCTTGATATTCGGTTTATTTATTGTCCTCATTCGAGCGACAAATTCTTTCATATATAAATATACGGAGTTCTCATTTTTAAGTCTGGTAAAATAGTGGAAACTAAAAATTGTTGAACTCCGTATTAAATTTAATTTGGAAAATTTTGGGGATGTAGGATTAGCGAATACCTACAACTTCCGACTCAGATTTTATTTGCCCTTGTACCTACTACCCATCAGTTACGATGATTCTCCTCATAGATGGTTAGTCTACGTCAAAGTGAGTATAACCTCTGTAGTATTGCCTTATCTCTCTGAGTTTAGATTGATTCAGCCACAAGATGGGATTTCGGAGTTACCCTTACCCATAACAAGGTCTAAAGAATCGCTTCTTTATTTTAATTCGAAAGTACCTTCTTCAACTACTATCGTAGGGTATTTTCAACATTTAGCCGAATACCAACTCACCACAAGTCTTGAAGCGGATTACCTTATGAGCTTCTAAAGGTTACTCATTATTCGGTCAATCCCATACCGAGTTTGCAACTCTCAGTACTTTTCCAATTTCCAAAAATTTCAAAAAACTATTATCTCATTCAAGAGACATAAAATAAGTATCAGATTAAAATCTCAAAACGTATTTTATTTTTAACTAATTAGGATCTTCTTCCTTCTTAGCTTTACTTCCACCAAAAAGTCTACTCAAAAAACTACCTTTTTTAGCTTTAGTAGCTTCAGTTTTATCAACTGCAACTTTACCAGTCTCATGACTTTCCATCTTTTGAGGTGCTGGTTTAGTTGGTTTAACTCCTGTAGGTGTTACTGTATTTGCTTTTTGTTGAGCATCTACACCTATTGTTTTAGCGTCCTTACCTTTTACTTCATCAACTTCATCTTGTGCATATACAAAAGATAATGTTAATACTGTAAGAACGGTTAATGTTTTCATTATACGATTCATTATTTTACCTATGTTTATAGTTTATAATTTAATTTGTGTGTTAATATATATAACTTAAATTTCTCAAATACAATTTTTTTTTTAAAAATCATCCAAGCCCCAAAATAACCAATATAACAATCCACCCAATATAATCAATGAACCTATAATAATATACCAACTCATATTAATGCCTCTTTGTTACCCTTCGTCCACCAGAACTTGCTGAAGAACTTGATGAAGAACTTGATGAAGAACTTGATGAAGTTCCTGTAGAACTTCTTGTACTTGATACATTCGAACTATTACTATAACCACTATTACTTGATTGTGAAGTGTTAGAACTTCTTGTTCTTGTAACAATTAAATTTGTTCCAGATGAAGTACCATCTCGACTTGTAGAAAATGTTCTTGGTTTTCTTTCACCTTGAGCATATAAATCTGTAGTAGGAATATACATTCTATATCCACCTAAGAGATATGAATCATATCCATTATACCCTGCGTAATATCCATATCTATTATAGTAATCATATCTATTATAATATCCATTACTATATTGACTACCAAATCCCATGAATCCATTAAACCTATTATACATTGTTAGATATGCCAAACCCAAAGGTGTTCCTGCTCCGTCTTGAGCATAGATACCTACGTTAAGTGGTCTTGGAACAGCTCTTGAATATGTTTCATAGAATTGTTCTTCTACATCTTCTTCTATCTCTGGTTCAGGATAGAACATAGCAAGTTGTGTATAGCATCCAGATAATACTAAACACGATACACAACTTAATAATATGTTTTTAATATTAATCATTAATTAGGCCTTTGACTATTAAAGGTATCTTGTTGAGGTGTATCCTGTATTGGATACGGATTACTAATAGTGTAATCCCTCTGTTGTTTACCTTCACGATGAATATTTTTATATTCTACTGTTTCCATCTTAGAATGTTTAAGACATTCCTTAGTGGTTTGCTCTTTGGCTTGTAGAAAAAATATTTCTTTATAGTCCTCATCACTATAATGGTGTACTTTAAATTTATTATCTATTAAATGTCCACCTGTAATAAAAAGTACAAAGCTAAATAATAATTCTAATATCATTTTGATGTAAAAGTTCCTGGTTTAAAATACTCAATCACGACTAATACAGCAAACAAACCTAATGAAATTAATTGATCCATTTTCTATCCCCTATTTGATTTACGAGATTCTCTAACTAACTTAATTACTTCTCTTAACAATCCACGAGTTTCTTTAACAAGTTCTTTTAAACCATCTTTATTTCCACTCTTTTTCATTTCGTACATTGTTTTCATATTAGCTCTTGCTTGACCAAGAAGTTCCTGAGCTTGTTCATTAGGATTATTTTTTAGGTATCTATGTAGTCTACCCATAACGTGCCTAAATGATTTCTTCCCACGACCTCTCATACCTTTACCTTTACCTTTTTTATCATCATCACCTTTAGATAAAGTCATTGGTACATCATTGTCATTAACCTCATTCAACATCATTTCAATTTCATCAATCTCATTTGGTTGTTGAGGTTCAGTAGGCATATTACAACCTACAGCTATTAAAGTACTTAATGTTAATATAGAAATTAATCTTTTCACTATTTTTCTCCTCGTGGCATTGGTTTATCCCAACCATGTTTATCATGTTTCTTTTTACCTTGAGTGTATCCAACATAGTAAGCTACTCCACCAATTACTACTATACGAACAAATGAACGTACAGCTCTTTTCTTTTGCATCTTTCTTCGTTGAGCCATCATCATTCGTTTCTCACGCATATCCACACCACGACTTTTCATACCACCACGACTTTTCATATCACCACGATTCCACTTTTTCTTATCGTATTGTTTCTTTACAGTAACTTCTGTCTTACCATCTGTTTCTTTAACTTCAACTTCTTGAGCCATTAATGGTAAAATAAAAGCAAACATTAATAAATATTTTTTCATATCCATTCTCCGTTATCTATTATAAAATCAAAGATAAACACTCCTACTAAATAAATAGTATTAAATATACGTTGCTTGCGTATTTTTCTACGATAAATTTCTCTATGTAGGTTTTTTATAAATTTTTCTGCATCTATCATACTATATTAGACTCTTTCAATAAACAAAAGTTAAACATTAATTATTTTTTCTTTAAGAAAATCCCAATGTGGATAATCATAATAATCATTAGTGGTCATTGGTTCTAGTAAAAATTCTGAATCCATTGGTATCTTATAATCGTTACTTAAAATATAATCTAACATCCTTTTATATTCCCAATGATAAGTATAATCTTCTTCTACTGAAGCTACATGTTTTAGTCTATCTACTACAGTACTATCCCATTTAAAATGGTTGACTTGTACAAATCCATTATCTATTGGATATCTCAATGGATGATTCCAACCTAAATTTCTCCAAGTAGATTGTCCTTCAACCAATGCAAAGTGTTGTCCTGGTGTAACATCTATTCTACCCTTCATAACACAACACTTATTAGGCATCGCTTTAGAAATAGGATATCTAAAAAAACCAGCTATAGGAAATTTAGTCCATAAGTTATCATCAAAATTTACTTCTTCAAATACTCCATCTCTACCTATCCTATCAAGAAATCCACCCGTAACAAACTCCCAACCATTTTCTTCACACTCATTTATTATTTCTCTAATAGGTTTGTGATATGTATGTAGCTCATCTGAATCTGATACTATCCACCAATCATCAGGACTTGTTCTCTTTGTTTTATTATATAATGAAGTTACTACTTCCCAATTAAATATAGGTGCAACTACTGTATCAAAAACTTCAAGTCCATAAGGTTTTATTATTTCTTCTACCTTATCTTGTATAGTATCATTAATATCATTACGATATACAACTATTTTTATATCGTCTACAATATCTTTATAATGTTCTATAAGTTGGTTTAGTGTTTTACTATGATACCCAACTACTGTAACCAAATTTAATTTACTTTTCTTCTGGTGTTCCAAATGTCTTTGCTTTTTCTTCCTTAACCTCTTTGTCAAAATCCTTTTTCTTCTCACCGTGATATACGTAAGCATGACCTTCTTCTATCAGAATATCATTTACACTTACCCAACCATCAGCTGATAAGTCAATAGTACTTTCAGGATTAGATATACATTCGGTAATATGTTCACCTACAAATTCAGGTGCAACAAAAATTTCACCGAGTACTCTACCAAATTTTCCTGTACCAAATGATTTTAATTTAAAAGATCCTGCTTCAAGTAACTCTTTGTTCCTCGCTTTAGCTGCAAGACCTTTTTCTTTTTCTTCTAAATTTCTTGTCCGAGATTCCCAAGTATCAATACCCATATAACGAACTCGTTTTTTAGTTTTTAAATTGAAACCTAAATCAATGTAACAATCAATGGTATCACCATCAACTACTTTTATTAAATCACATTGATATTCTCTAACATCAAGTTTCTTAGCCATTCTATTTCTCCTGTTAAAGTAACCAAGAGAAACTTATAGAATCTCGTTTTTAAGATGTTTTTAATTTAATATCAAGTTGGGAAGCTACTGAAAATAACTTTTCCGTCTTGCTGTTCCATATACACTCATAAATATTATCTAAAATATTATTTGCATCTGTTGATGTAATCTTTTTATCATAGACTTTACCTGAATCACTTAGAACATATTTGTTTCCTGAAGATTTTATTATCATACCTAACGCATTTTTAAGTTCTTTAAAATTTAAATATGCTGCCCAAGTACTAGATAACCTACCGTTAGAGTTATCTGCTAGTACTAGATATCTCTCGTAATCTGTCCATCTTGTTTTTTTCATTACAACCTCTTATCATTATTTATCATAAGGATAGTCTGTAAATTTTCGACCTGTAGGTTCTTTTGTTTCCCAATCTATTTCTACTTTCTTACTCATATCGTAATCAGCGAATGGTCGTCTGAACATAGTCTTACCACCATCAGGTGATTCATATATCCATTTACCTTTTTGACTATCTACTATTTCATCTGCTAACTTAGAAGCTTCTAATGTAGCTTGGACATCTCCACCTGGAGGTAATCCATCTGCTGTCATTTCAGTATAGAGTTGTTGTTTAATATCATCTCTACTTTTAAGATCTTCTTCCAACTCTAACTCACAACTTAAATGATTGGCACCTGAACCAATATAATCATAGTCTACCTTTGAAGTATCCTTACCACAAATATCACAAACCCAATCCGATTGAGTTTCTGATTTCTCTGCTTCTGGATACAAAAAAGGTTTACCTTCAGATCTATTCAGATTTAAAAACCAACCCTTATCAGAACTTCTAATTCTATTTATTATTTTTTCAGCTACTATTTCTCTCGCTGTAGCTGAATGTAAATTAATTTGAGATGTAGAAATTTCTTCTAATACATCTATTATTAATTGTTTCATCTTCTACTCCTAAATAAAGTATGGTGGACAACTTTTTGTCATCCACCACACTTGGAGTGAGAGATAAATTATTTATTTCTGTTTTTATACTCGTTATAATCGTCTATCATTTCCGTCAATCTGGTATAAACCTTATCAGGTTTTTTCCCAGATTTAAGTGCGTCGTGGATGACTTTACAATAAGTATCTAATATCAACTCATTAAGTACAGGTTTTTTTCGCTTAATGGGTTTAACTATTTTCTTTTTCTTCATCTGTCATTTCTTCTTCGTTAAAAAGATCTTCATTAGAACCATCATTAATATACTTCTGTACCAACTGCTTAACATAAGTTCTTTCAGAATCAACACCACCATCATCAGCAAATTGAGGATAAGCCGTTACTTCGGCTGCTTCATTCAAATCAAAACCATCATATAAAAGTCCTGCCAATTCAACAGAAGTTCTTGTTGAAATACCAGTAGATAATTTACCAGTATCAGACTTTGATTCTACACGAGTTAAGTGTGCAATCTCAGAAACAGATTTAAGTAAATCTAAATTCACATGGGGAAACATATAAGTAAGTAACCCAAGTTCTTCTTCATCAGTTAAAACATCCATTTCAACAATCGTGAATCTATCCATCAAGGCTTTATCCATAACCCTTGTAGAAGTATATTCATTACCAATGTTTGCAGTCGCTACGAAAGTAACTCCTTCAGCAACATTAATAGTTTCAGAACCATCAGCCTCATCTAATCTAAGATATCTTTGACCTTCATCAAGTACGGTCATTAAGATATTCCAAGCATCTGGATGCGCTCTTGATAACTCATCAAGAAGAATCACAGCGTTTGGAGTTGAAATCGCTTTCACAAAAAGCGCCTCTGAAAAGTAAGTACCTTTCTTCTTATCAAAGTGGGTATTACCAATCAATGTAGAACGAGGATCCTGAGTGGCTCCTAAATTAAAATAAAAATCAGGTCTATCCATAGCATTAACCAATGACTTAGCTGCCATTGTTTTACCACAACCTGCTGGACCAGTCATTAGAATATTCTTACCACGAACTGCTGAACGAACTAAATATTTCCACTTTAATTCTTTCATCACTAAACCTTTAGGTTTTAATGAATAAGAACTATGAATGAAATTCAACATATCTTCGTGTCCTTCAGGAACTTCTACTGACATATTAGAAGATAAATCCATAGTGGTTTTTTCAAATTCACTCATTGGAACTTTCCACCAATAAGTCCTACCACCTTTACCTTCTCTTTTTTCAAGTGCCATTCCTTTTTCGAAAGCACCTTTACGAGTGGAAGTTCCAATGTAAGAAGTCCACTTCTTACCATCAGAATCCCACGCATTAAATCTGTTACCAGATTTTTCTATTTTTACAACAATTTTATTCATTTGTTATTTCTCACTCTTTTATTTGTTAATTGAAATCTTAATTTTATCATCATTTCTTATACCTTAATATAAGGATAAAATAGTATATAAGTCAAGTCTTTTTTTAATAGATGTGATATACGTCACATTCCACTTGTTTCATTTAATACAAACATCATAATCATTAATACATAAAGGCTAGCAATTAATACTATACCCATTAATATATCTTTTACTTTTTTCATTTTCATTATCTATTTCCTATTTTTTAATTTTTTTTGAACCAATGTAATTTACCATTAGAAGTTTCATATACTTCATAACCACATTTTTTTACCCATAGACATTTCCAACTATACTCATCTTGTCTATTATTAGTTGATTTCATTTTATATCCACACATACATTCAGGATTATGTTTATAAAACTTATTTACAACCCACTTTATCACTTGGCAAGAAACTTCTTATTCATTGTTTTTGAAACTTCCATAACATTAGTTACATTAATAAACTCTGAATCTTTACCATACATTGTTTTAAAATCTTTCATATATCTATCATCATCATAACCACTACCAATAAAATAACTCAAGACATTAATTCCAAGATTCTTTATTTCTTTAACCATTTTCTTTGTATGATTAAGAGCAACTGAATGATAATAACTCATATCACTATTACTAAACATTGGCATTCCATCTGAGAAATTTAGGAAGTAAGATTCTTTATCTGTTGAAGCAGGAACAATTTCTTTCATAATAGCTTCGAAACATAATCCTTCTGGAGTTGTTCCACCTGGTTTTAAATACCCAAACATATTTTTTACTTTACTAAATTTATCCACACGAGAATCATAAGCAATCATAATCATAGGACAATCAATTTCACTTCTACCTCTACCATTAGAAGTATAATGAGTAGTTCTTAAAGACACAACAACATCTACATTCTGAATCATTGAAGCTGCTTTACATATTGCAACTACTGAAGTCATTGTGTTAATCCATTTATCTCCACCCATACTACCACTTGCATCAACTGAAATATGTAAGTGGGCATCTGAATAAGACTCTACAAAAGTAGTAGAGAAAACTCTATCGTTTCCAAAACCTAATTCAGCGATTAATCTTTTATCAATATGTCCATTATCTAACCTACTCCATTTAGTAGTTTTTGATTCTCCACGAACTTGAAGTTTTTTACCTAACTTAGTTCCAAGTAAAATACCCTTATTAACAAATTCATCTTCACCTTTATATCTATTCCAACGATTAGAAATCAAAGTTGGAAACATATTTTCTTCTATCATAGTCTTAGTATATTTCTTTACTACTAAAACCTTAACACCTTTTTTATTCAAATAACCATAGTCATCTACGATACCTTTACCAGCTTCCTCATAAGAAACTCCACTTGCTTCCATATTCTTAACAAGAGAAGCATCTTTTTTTGAAAGAGTACCTACCTTTTTCACATCACCATTATTAAAATCTTTTTGTTTTTTAATAGCGTTTTCAAGAGTTTTCTTTTGAGCATCTGTAAGTACTACTTCACTTTTTTTAGGTGGAGTAAAATCAGGAGCTCCAGAGGAAGGAACTACTGCAATGGAACTACCATTTTCTGAATCACTACTTTCCATATCAGTACCATTCTCGATAGAATCTAATAAATCTTTAAATTCCTCATCTGTCATTTCAACTGAATCTTTATTATCACCTTTTTCTACTGATGATTCAGATGAAGATGAATCCGAAGTATCACTTGATTCGGATTTTACTTTTGGAATAATTTTATAAATCTTTTTAAGAATCTTAACAGCAACCACCGAAGCTTCTTCAGTAGTTTTCATATTCTTAACACCACCATTATCTCTAAAGACAAGATTATAAATCTCGTTAAGACTTGGTAAAACATCTAACCGAGAATTTTTATTAGTCATATTAATAATTCTAAAAATATATGAATCCCAATCTAACGAAGTATATTCATCAGTAAGTAAAGCTTTATCAATTACTTTAGCGTGAAAGTACTTGTCATACATTGAATGATAATAACCTTTATAGCCAGGTGAAGTAGAAAATATATAATAATCAATTCGTCTATCTTCTACATAGTTTAATAAATTTTTAATATGTGAAAGAACTTCCCTTTTAGAAAATCCTTTACTTTCACCAAGTAAAAAAACTTCTGTTGGAGTATTATACTCAAGGTTTCTCAAGAAATCAAAATCAGAAAGTTTAATATGAGAACCTTCGTGAAGTGCTAACCCAACAGTAGAATCAAAATTCTTATCTTCTAACTTAGAACCAATCACAACATTTTTACCATCAGTATAAGAATCACCTCTATCTTGAAACTTTACATTAATTGATGGGTCATTAGTAACGATTGTTACAAAGTTAGCAATGGCTCTACGATAACCAGCCAATGCGATATGGTCAACTCCAGGTTTTGTATATCGTTCAGTATCATCTTCTATTTCATCAAAGATAGAACCTTTAGTATTCCAATTACTATCCATCCAAAACGAAGAATAGTTATTAGTTCTTTTAACACTACCAATAGAATACTTCTCGCGAAGTTTCATTGGATTAAAGTGTTTAAATTTTTTCATTTCTGACATTTTATCTCTCATTTCTTATACCTAAATATAAGGCTAAAAACCTATATAAGTCAAGTCTTTTTTTTAAAAGTGTGATATACGTCACACTACCCATTTACCCTTACGAATAAGCTCCATAGCCTTCCTCTGAGTAGAATTATGGAATTGACCTTTTTCGTTATGACCTTCACCTCGTTTAACTCTTTCCTCGTGCATCTTCATTGGATTGAAAATATGAGTAGGTGATTTATTTGGATCTTTTACAGACCTACGAAATAACATCTCAATCAATAAGTTTGTTTCTCGTTCAGTAAAATGAACTGGTACAATTTCTCCACGAGTGCCTTTTCGGACAATCGGTAAAGAAACCTTCCGTTTGATTTCACGAACTTCTTTTAATAACTTCATATTCATACTATGAATATAAGAAATAATTTATATATAAGTCAAGTCTTTTTTTTAAAAGTGTGATATACGTCACATCACCTTTTATCATAACCTAATATTTCAAAATCTTCTTTATACCATTTATTAATTATAGCTAAAGATTCATCATTATAAGTTTCTTCAAAGGTAAATGTTTCGTCTGATTTATTATTATGTGGAATTTCAAATGGTAGGTTCATTTCTAACTTACCAAATAATGATTCTAAATCTGTATTCAGGTTTTCAAATCTAACTTGGTAATCAGAAAATACTTTATTCCTATGTTTAAACCACCATACTTGAGGCATCATTTCCCATTTAGATTTAAAACTTCTTTCATACCATTCTAAAAAATCAAGGAAACTTTTTTGAGCATAATATATAGCTCTCATTTGTGGATGTCTTTTCTGATATCTTGATGTTCTATAATATGTAAACCAAGATATAGCTCTCTCGTAAGGATTTCTAACAATAGTTATTACTTTAAAATCCGTATGTTCTGGATAAGAAGCTAAGAAAGATTTGAGGGGGGCGTGTGTATATTTCTTCTCATCTGTAAATGGTTTTTTCCATTCCGTATCTCCGTGAGTTGAATATAATATATTCTTAAATGTCGTTCCAGCATTCTTTGGGATATGAATAAAAATTAATTTTCTTTTAAAATTTACTAACATTTTTTTTATTTTTTTTCTATTTATATTCGGTATAGATACCTTTTAGGGGAATAGTAATAAGAGGTCGGTTTTTTTAATTCAATTCAGGTTTTTTATCAAACTCATCTAATATTTTAAACGTTAATATCCACTTCATATCATCACCCTCATCCCATTCTTCATAATCAGATAACATACATGTATCAGTAGTCATTCTATTCATAACAGGTTGAACTTGTTCTTCATCTTTACATATGATATAAATCATATCTCCATTTGTTCTAACCATAACCTTATTATCAGGTCTGTTATAAACTACATCATCCTTCATCATCTGTTTCGACTTGCATTGTGGTAGTTACATTAGGTAATAGATTACCTTCCTCATCAAACAACTTCATCTGTGAAGTCGTATCAACATCTCCAAAGGTTGTATCACTTTCCCAAAACTTAAAAATTAATTGTTCTAATGTGTCTAACTTTTGTTCTATGTCGTTTAATTTATCAAGTAACTTTACCTGACCTTTTTGTAATTTATTTATTTCCATTTTTTTTACCTTTTGATTTAGCTACCTTTTTATCTGGTTTACTAAATCCCTTTTTCTTATAGTCTGTAGTATAAAACCCACTACCTTTAAATATAGGTGGAGCTATACTTGAGAGTTTACGTTGCATTAAATGTTTAAGTGTGGCGTGCTCTTTTAATTCTACACATATCTTACAGGTAGGTGGATCAGCATTCATTGGTTGTAATAGTTCCTCTTCATGTCCACATTTTGTACAATAGTATTCATAGATAGGCATACTAACTCTACATCTTATCTAATGTGTTTGAAACGTTCAATAATATAATAGCTAATGAAAGTAATAAAGATATCCATATCTTTAATGATGGAATTTCTTTTAATACTATAGCTGTCAATATACCAAACGTTAAAGTAGCTATACCAAATCCAATAGGTCGTATTGCCCAATAATTACCAAAGTATTCATACGAAAATCTTGTAGAATAATAGAATAAATAACTCACAATAATACCTGGTACTATAACCCATAGATGAGTCTTGGCTATCTCATATTTAAACTGTCCGTTCATTTGCCACCAAGCTATTATATTACCAAGTATAGAAAATACAACAGCTGATATAAGATAAGAGTTACCTATCAATGACTTCAACAATTGGACTCTCCTTAACACTAACTAAATCCCACTCATTAGGATTATCTTTCATAATCTCATGTACTTTAGTTTCTACTCCAGAAATTGTATCTGAATCTACTAAAATTCTATCTCTATTAATTTTTGTTTTAGAACCATTTCTTGTTGGTATCTCTACATATTGTTTTACTAATGCCTCATAGTATTTTGTCATAACCGTATTCCTTATGTTATTGTTTATGTGTTTATTGGTCGTCCCCATATATAGGCCGTACCTTTTCTTATGAAATCTTTATCTAATATTTTATGTACCATATGCGGGTTGTTAAATTTTGTAAAATCTAATATAGCTACTCTACCATAATCTGGAGCTACTTTTATTGTAGTACTTTTAGGCCACTTACTATTATTATACTCTCCACCACCGTGCTTCCATCCAGGACTAAGTTCTAACTCACCACCATATCCTTCCTTCCAATCATCACTATAATAAAATAACATAAAACATTCTTTAGTAATTCCATTTGTATATTCAGTTTGGTACTCACCCCCATCTTGATGTACATTAATATGATGATTGTAATCATATAACTGGAAACGTGAAACTGTTTTATCTAATGTTATCTGTCTATCTTCTTTAGTTATAGAACCGTAAAATTGTTCATATATATCTAACATCACTCTTGATATACATTTAGTATCATCTCTACGATCGAACATATAAGTATCTATATAATACCACATTTGAAATAATGGAATATCATTCTCATTAATAATTTCACTTAGTCTTTTAAGTGTAGTGTACTTTCCATGAATTTCAAACTGACTAGAAACACCTATACCGTCTTTAGGTGCATGTATAGATTTTAATGGTATTCCTAATTCTGTACATAACTTAAAAACCTTTTTACTTTCTACTGCTAAATCTACATCTCCATGTTTACTGAACTCGTCAGATAAAACAACTTGTAATGCTCCTTCAGTACTGTCTGTAAAAAAGTTATCTGATAGATTACCAATATAACTCACCCTACTATCTACAAATTCTTTTGGTAATACAAAAGATACAAATCCTTTACTGAATAAAGATTCTTTCAATTCATCAGTAACTTTATATTCACGAGGTATAGATGGTACAGTTGGAATTCTTCGACTATGTTCCATTAATTTAATTTACTTAACACCTGTGCTTTTGGTAATGACCCTACAAGTCTATCTACCTCTGCACCATTTTCTTCTATTACTATTGTTGGTACACTTCTTATACCGTGTGCTTCCGCAAGTTCAGGTGATGAATCTATATCAATAAATTGTACATTATGTCCTTCTGATTGTATCTCTTTCATAATAGGTTTGAAAGCTTTACACGGACCACACCAAACTGCTGAAAAATATTTAGCTATTTTCATTTTAATATTCCTCTCCATATAATGAATACTTCTTGATAGGTTCTGGTTTCTCTTTACCATCTTCAACATGTACTTCACCCTTTTCCGCATCTATATAGAATTGTGTTAATCCCGTTGTAACGAATATGGCATTTAATGCTTCTGTTAATGATGGATATATTTGGTCATCCTCACTATCAATGGTAGCCCACCTATCTCCTGGTGGCACTCTTGTTAATTTAAGTTCTTTCATATTTACTTCTCCAATAAATCTACAAACTCTTGTAGTGGTTTATATTTAGTTTTTTTCTTTCTACTCTTAGCTCTCTTAGTAGCTTCCTCACCAGTTTTCTCACCATGACATTGTGGACATAGTGTCTGTAAATTTGACAATGACCAATATGAGTAATCTAATTCTGATATATCTTTTCCTTTTTGTTCTACCAATGGTTTAATATGGTCAACGTGAAATCCTTTAGTTTTACTACCACACCAATTACATATCCCACCATCTCTATCTAATACTACTTTACGAGTTTCTCGTGGGTGATAAATAAACATATATTCATCTACACAATTCTCGTGCCAAGATTTTCTCATATTTAATTCGTCATTTTTACCTAGTATCGCCATTCCACACCACCTACAATTACCTTTTGTTTTAGTATAATAATGTTTTGGTTTTGGTGGTACTCTATGATTACCATCCCACTTATCTGGTTCTTCTATACCGAAGGTAATCTTATGTCTACGGCTCCATCTTGTGCGTGGCATAATTTACTCTTTTGTATCAAAACATTTTTCATCAAGCGCATCTTCAAATATTAAATTTATTTCTTCTTCTATTGATTCTCTCGTATCTTCACAAACATCATTCACTCCTAACCAACTATCTTTATCATCATCCCAATGTAGTACTAGAGACCAATCATATATTTTTGATTGTTGTTTTTTCATTTTAGTCTGTCAATAATTTCTTATTTTTATTAGTTTTTTCGTTTAATTTTTCTTCTATACTTAACAATACTTTAAGAATTTCTTTTAATAAACCCTCTGTAGTATTTTTGGTTCGTACATTTCTTGGTCTTGCCATTTACTTTGTCCTTCTATCACTTTCTAAATATAACCCAGCTTCACTTAGTAATTCCTCAAAGGTTACAGATGGGTCATTAAACTTATTTTGTATATCGGTTGAATGTTCTACTGGAGTAGCCTCAATAAACTTCTGTAATGGTGTCTCCCATTCTTTTGACGGATATCGTAACTTCAATAGTTTTATCATAGCGATAACTTTATTCATATCGTGTCCACTAATCTTGTAGACATTATTTTTGTTGTGTATGTTATAGTCATTAAAATCCATTCTAATCCCTCCATAGCAAAACTGTTTCATCTATATCTCTGACATTCATATTCTTGTCATCTATAAATAAGTCATAAACTGGTTTTCCCATACGTAGTTCGTGAAATCTACAACCCCATTTTTCTAATTGTCCATGAGTTATATGAAACCAATTTTTAGTCTTGTCTTTGTTTAATGTTCCACGAGCTGTCCAATATATTATCTGATGACCTACATCATATAACTTATTTATCTTCTCTATATTATCATAAATAGGTTTGGCTTGTGAATAATCTCTATTAGATGGTGACTCACATATTGTTTCATCTACATCTACAAATATAACTTTAGGAGTTACCATATGGACTCATTTCTTTTGATGTATCTATAATCAAAGTGTATCGTGTTTCATTACTGATATTACCACCACAATGATATTCTTTAGTGTCTTGATATAACATATCACCCTTTTTCCAATCTAATTGTTTGTCCTCTATATGATAGAATTGACCTATGACTCTATCTTTGAGAAATATTATAAATCTAAAATAATCATCACGTGAAGTATTGTTATTTACTTCTTGTTGATATAAAAATAAATCATAGTGTAATGGTGAACATTCACCAGGATGTTGTATCAATAAATTACAACCATAATTTTTAAATCCCAAACCATCTACAAAACTAACAACCTCTTGTGGTAAGTGCTCCTTAAATATATGCCTAGAAAATGGAGCGATACCATATTGGTCTGTTGATGTCTGTAAATTATGAGAAGCATCATTTATAAATTGTACTTTCTCTATATCTATAGACTCAAGTAATTCTTCTATATTAAATGATATAGTTAAATTAGATAATTTTTTTACCAACTTTGTTTCTCATCCGTTACTATATTGTATAAGTCTAAAAGTACATTATTATATTCTGGGTACTTTGACATTGTATCGAAAAGATTAATAGTATATTGTCGTGGAATATGGTCAAGGTCATATTCTTCCATAATATTAAATTGTTCTATAAATGTATTTATTGCAACCTGTAAATCTTCTGGTAACCATTTACCAGCTACTTTTTTAATCATGCATGTCCTACTTGTATATACTCCGCATACTCTGGTTGTTGATAACCTTCCCATATAGAAATTAATATAACCTCTACAGTTTCATCATCCATTTTCCAAATGTTTCCATTAACAACATCGGGCATTATTTCATCCATTAATGCCCTGTCTAATTCTGCTATTTGTTTATCAAAATAATCTGGTTCCATAACTTTTAAATCCTATTAACTATAAGTATCTTATTGATTCTTTAAAACTCCTAAATAAGATATAGTATGTTTCCCATCTGTATCTATGAGTTCAAAACCTAATGATTTAATTTTATCTACTTCTTTCTCATATATATAATTATTATATTTTGGACCAGCTATATCTTCTATTATATATAGTCCACCACTCTTGAGTTGGTCTTTCATATTCATATATGTTTTAGCTTGTGAAGTTGGATGGTGGTCTCCGTCATCAATTATAATATCGAATTTTAATCTTAACAATCCTTGTCTTAACAACTGATTTGGATCGGTTGAATCACCTTTAAAATATCCACCATCATTAATATCCATTCCATAAATTGAAGCTTTAGTAAAATAATCTTTCCATAGTTTAATTGAATGTCCATTCTCCACACCAATTTCTAACAAGGTTATTTTCTTATCCTTATATTGTTTAAACCATTCATCATAATATTTTAAATAATTATGTTCTTGTTTATCTGTAGCGTATATTTTATTTTCAAATAGTTCAACTAAAGTCATTTAACTTTTCCCATTTGTCATTTGAAGTTAATTTAAATGCCCCTATAAATATCTGATCCCATTGTTCTGGTTCTATAAGACTTAACCATAACTTACCATTCTCCCGTTGATACAAATAATAAGTTTCCCCTTTGATTGGTTCAAACTTAAAATCAGATTGATATACTAATTTATTATATTCATATTGTTCCATCATTCGTAGATACTCGTTCCGTATTTCTTTCCATCGTGTCTCGAAATAATGATTAGTCTTTAGAACCTTTTCCGCCTTCCAAGTTTCTACATCTGTAGATTTTATTGCTGGTGCACCAACATTACTCCCATAAGGAAGTATCCCTGGATTGTCAGCAACATTATCTGGTTTCTTTTTATTTTTGCTCATACATCTCTATAAATAATTTAGTAGCAAAATCAAAAACCTTTTTAGCTTCTTCTGCCATATCATCATTAAGTTGACGATATATAGAATTAGCTAATTCTTCAGGTTCGTCAAACTCATAATACTTACCACTACCTGGTACTTTCTTAGATATCATTTGACCACCTCGTAAATCACCCAAGTATCTAACATAGACATGAGCCATAAAATCTTCTTGTGTTTTTATATTCTCTTTAACATACTTGATATAATCCTTTGTACTCTCTGTTAATGCATTTCTCATGTTATAATCAAAACCATCTGTCTGTTTTAACTCTTGGATATCCTCTAATATATTATCACTTCTTTTCAACCTATCATCTGGTAAATTAAATTTAGAATGATTCTCTAATGTATAATAACAATAGAATTGATTCTGTAAATACTTTAAATAAGATTCTTCTGATATCTTACCACTCATTAGAACACCTGCAAACTTTTGTCGTTCTGCGTTGGTGTGTTGACTCATAGTCAGTTCTTTTAAACTCATGCGCTTCCACTTTCGTTATTTTTTTTAATTAAAACTTCTCTAAAATATACTTCCTCAGCTTCCTTAACCATTATATCAAATTCTTGTTCGGTTAATATAGCTCGTTTACCACTTAATCGTTTTACATTATAATGGTCTAATATTAAATTAATTAATATCGCATCTACTACTGATGAGTTTTTTCTACTCATAATGTTTTCCTAACACTTTCTGTATGTCTATACCAATCTGGTTTCATTTTTATTTTTCTGTTATATTCATACAACCTCTGTATACCTTCCGTCAATGTTATAAATTCAAAATCAATAGTATTTTCTAAATGAGTAAAGTCTGCTCTATAACTTCTCGTATCTTCATTATTGGCATAACTAACATATTCAGAAATATTTATATTTAAAGTTTTTGATATTTCATCAACTATATCCTGTTTAGTTAAATTTAATTCATCGCAACCCACATTTATTATTCCCTCAAAATCCTTATCTAACAATTGTAACAAAATATCTGCACAATCAGATACATATAAATTTGGTCTCCAAGTATTTTTCCCATATATTTCAAATTTCTCTTTGTTCATAACACACTTTACAAACTCATTTATCATTAAATCGTTTCTTACCACATCACTAACTCCAAATAATGTTGCCTGTCGTGCAACTATTGGGCTAACTGGATTAGCAGAATATAAATTATATAAAAATAATTCTGATTTATATTTTAATTCTGCATAATGTGATATCAACTCTACACTATCGTGTTCATTCATATCTCCAGTCCTAAATCCATAAACACTACAACTACTTGGAAACACAAACTTTCTAACTTTATTTTTAAGACATAAACCATGTAATACTTTTAAATCCTCTAAACCATCTTCTATTTCTTTATCCGAATTAATATCTTGTATTCGTGGGCCCGCTAAGTGAAATACTGCATCCACCCCATCAAAATGTTTTTCATATTCCTTTATATTCTTTATATCATCTTCTATAAATACAGTATTATCTTCCCATCGTCTTTTAACATTATATATTAGTTTATCAATTACAACCAATTCATGACCAGAAAGTTTTTCACACAAATGGTGTCCTAAATATCCTGCTCCTCCTGTTATCAAATACTTCACAATTAGTACTCCTCACATTTTTTATTTGTCATTATGTTTATTTTGTATTCGTTTAGCTTCTATTTCTATTAGTTTAATCATTCCATAAGTAACTAAACCTAATATTATAAAACCTACTATCGCATCAACTAAGTACATATTTTCTCCATAGTTTATTCATTTCTTTAAAGGTAGCTTTAGGTGGATACCAATTTCTATCATTGATAAGATTACCCTCAATGTCATCTACCATTTCCCAATCAGAGTATTTATAGGCATATGTTCCATCTTTACTTTTTACTTCTCTTTGGTTTTCCAACTTTTCATATCCGTTTTTAAGACACCACTTCTCTATTCTATCTCGTAAGAGTTTTATCTTCTTAGTAATTCTATAACGTATTGCGTATCTATCAATAGTATCTTTAACTTCTCTTAAAGTACATTTTCTTTTTAATTGAACAAAATTAGTGTCAGCATGTTGTTTTAACACTTTGATAGCATTAATCTTAGAACCATCATCTAAGTAATACTCTATATTTTGTTTTAATTCTCTATCATTATATTCAAATAGAGTTAACCACAATAATTCCCTATTATTACCATCTCGCATTATTCTTGTTTTTTCAGATATATAAGGATTACTTTTCCATTGGGGTGGATGTATCTTTAAGTCCTTAATATTAACCTCTAACTACTTTTAAGGGTAAGGGGATATCAACTTCTTTGTAATGTAACAAAGAAATCTTTTCTTCCATAGTATGTTTACCTCGAGCTACTCCACTCTTATCTTCATCTTCTTCTTTCTGATGTTCGCTCTTATGTAATCTACTTATCAAATACTGATAAAGTGTTTGAGGAATATATTCGTTTGTCATATAATTTAAATCCCATCCACTTTCCATATAGGTCTTAAAAGTCTGTACACCAACTTCGGTAGTACCAAAGATATGGTCTTTTACTACTTGCTTACCCATCTTACGAGCTAACTTTAATTGAAGAGCCTTCTCAGAAAAAAATTCAAATCCTAAAGTCTTAGTATTGAAATCTTTTAGTGGTAGTCCATATCCGATATCTAATCGTGTGTGTGACCTAAACTTACTTTTCTCATCTAAGTTACCTGTTCCATAATACCATTCAGTATTAGGTAGATTATCCATAGCGTATTGATATTCTGTTTTCATTCCAAGAAGTCGAGCACTAATAGCTGGAATATTATGAATACCATAATCTAACCAATATGTATTTAAACGATGTTCAACATAATCGGAAGAAGAAATAACTTTACTAAAATTATCTGGTAGTCTAATCATGATTGAATACCTCTTTTCTTATCATTATAAATTAATACAATGTTTTCTTTAAACTCCTTAGTTGCAGCTGCAGCAGTACCAGAATATCCACCTTTTGGTGGACGAATACTCATAAGACCTCTAACAATAATATCGTAGTAATATACAAACTCTGTGAAATGTCTATCAGTACCAACTGATAATTTTGGGTCAATCTCAAAATAAACTTTATGGGTAGTCATTATTGGCTTACCAAAATCATCATATTCTCCTGCTACAAAACTATTGTTCTCTGCAGCGAGAAAAGAATATCTAGCGAACGCCTTTAAGAAAGGAGCCATTGTATTACTAGATCCCCAACGCTCTCGTATTTCAACTAAACCATCTAAAATATGGTTAGAATATCTCGCGTAGGTATCCAAATCAAAATCAATAGTAGCTTCATTAATCATCTTATCAGTTAATGCATTAATTGTACCACCAAGAACAACCTTATTGGATAAGGTAGGATGATACTTACGCATTGTATCAACTAAGTACTTCCAAATTTCTTTCTGTCGTGGGTCGGTGATTGAACGAGAACCTGATGATAGATAATCATAGTCCGTCCATTTAAGAGCACCAGTATTTAACTTAACAATAGCTTGCCAAATCTTTTGTACAACATCTTCGGTTATTTCTTTACTACCATTGGTAACTAAATGAGTAACATCTAGTACAGGTACTTGACCTTCGAGTTCGGTATCTGGATTTATTACATATCCATTTTTAGCAAGATGTTGTAACACTCTTGTTCTACCACTCTCATCAAGAACCAAATAGTTATTCTTTGGATAAGTTTTTCCGAAGAGCTCTGTATCTTCAGATGTCTTTACTCCAATGACACCAGTTAGAAAACCAGTCGTTGTGATTGATTCAATTAATTGTTCACGAACTTTCTCTACAGTAGTGTTCTTAACATCCCACCTTGATGAGTTTTCATCACCACCATTAAGACCTGTGATTTCGTGAAGTTTATTTATATGTACGTTTGTATTAATAGCTGTCTGAATTACAGCCTTGTTTGTGTTTGTCATTATTGACTCCATTTCTGATTACGATTATAATCATAATCTTGTTTGGTTATATTGTACTCTACTCCCACTTCGTGTGGTAAGCTTGTTACATAAATAAGTATCTTAATAATTCTCAAAACGTTATATTTTTTTTATAAGTAAATTGGGCCTGTCCATTTCAACCACTCCCAATGTAAATTTGTATCGTATATATTTCCTCGTACCCATTTAGCAGGAGCTCTCCACGAAGCTGCCTTGAGTACATCACCTGGTACGACTCGTTCATTCTTATGGTATCCATTCTTCTTAACTATAAATCCCCATACTGAATTATCTTTCGTAACCTTAATAAACTTTCTACCATTTTGAAACGATAGTTTCATACATCGTCCAGTACCAGCGAACTTACGATAATCAAGTTCTATTTCTTCTTTTAATTTCATCATACCTTTGTGGAAAGATTTTTTATCCACAAGTGTTTTACCTTCTTGTATTGACCTTCGTATTATGTTTAATCTATGTGATGAAGGTTTGTTACGCATAGTAACTGGTAGTCTATCTAAGGACATTCGTCATACTCCTCGTTAGTAAAGATTGATGTTATGAAATCTATTAGTATTAATAGAAGGGATAATAGTGTCAATGCCATGTTGGAAAAAATTCGTCGCGGAATAAAATTATAGATTTTTAAGTTAAAAATTTTTTTCCCCATTAGGTTTTGTTACCGTATTCATCTTCTCCGTAGGGTTGATAGAGATGCCATAAAGAATTAAGTCGCCTCGTATGATCCGAAGATATACTCTCACCCTTTTTAGGATAGAGTTTTCTCAACTCCTCTACTTCGTCCATATCGAATTGTATAGAGGCTCGTTCTTCTAATGTTAAGGGTTGCATAGATTTCTTCCACCGTTTTATTCTATCTATGACTTCCGAGACTTTACTCCAATGTGTAAGAGAATAGTGGTGTGTTTTAATATCTGTCCATTTTGATTTAGGCATTTGAATTCCTTTGTTGCTTGATTAAAGATTTAATAGTTTTATAAATTTTTTTAATTGGTCGAGAGATAATATCATAGAGATAAAAAATCGTAATCCCTATTGTGAGTATAATAGCCGTAATGGTAGAAAGAATAAGATGTATAGGGAATGTGATATAAAAGATATAATATCTAAGTGTTGAAAGAGTAGTTGATTTCATACTAATATCCAATACCAAAAAAGAATGCTATGATGGTCCATATCATAAATAAGAATAATACTTTAGCGAATATATCTCCAAACTTCTGATTCATAATGAGAGTAATTTTTTTCTTTCACGTCTGGGTAGTGAGTGATAGACATTAATATGAGATAATAACTGAGAACGAGTGAGTAGAGATATTTTAGATTTATTATATAGGGAATAGATATATGCTTGTGTGGAGGAATAACCTTTATCCCTATATAGAGTAATGAGACTTGATTTGAGTTCTGTATAGGATAATAGAGATGATTTGATAGTTGTGCGGGGTGGAGGCGAAATGACTTCTTCTTTACCATTGATGTTACCATTATAGTATTCATCTAAATACTTATCCCATTTCTCTTTATTAAAATTCTTTATAGTGATTCCCTTTGCCTTACGGATGCTACGCATATTAGTTCTTCTTCCTATTAGTCTTATTAGTGAAGTAGATGTGTAGACGAAGTAATATAATGGATATACCTTTATAGAAGATATAATAGAGTAAGAGGACAACAATTAGATAATAGATGAATTCAAGCATTATATTATTTACCTTTATATTTGGGTTGATACTTGTTTACCCACTTGGGTAAGAAAATAATATCAATCCCATGTTCAAAAATTTTGACCTCGATACGTAAACCAGTCAGGGTTGTGTCAAAATGACAGACTATTTACCAGCGCCGACTAATTAGTGGGGGTATGTCATTTTGACAAAGCTCTTTCGCTCCCTTCATTTAAGCGAAGTCTTGTATGGGTGAAAGTGGATAAAAGATTTATCCTCGTATCGCAGGGGAGAAAGGAGTAAAACCCATTGATGCTCCTCACACCCATACTTAAAAGTTTATCTAACTCATTAGTCTAACCAGAAGTCTCCATCATCCATATCATCATACTCTATATCAGCACTATATAGTAGTGTATCATCTTCATCTATATAAGCTTCGTCATCTGAGAAGAAACTATCTATGTAGTTATCCTCTATCTTTTCCACTATATCTATACCCATAGACTTCATATCTTTATGAGCTTTCTTTCTGGACTTTGTTACGTCTCTATTCATATCTTTTCCTTCCTTGCGGTTTGCTGCGCAAAATATTATTTACCTTACGACTTAAATCATTTATTTTAGAGCCTCACCTGGGATTCGAACCCAGCCACCTGTCGTAGTAGTACTATTACGATACGCTCCTCTTGTGAAGCTTGTACATTGGCCGAGAGTTCCAAATCGGTAGTCACTCTCAAACCCACCAGGCTTCCAAATAAGTAGTCAACCCTAACCCACTGATCATTCGATTCCAAATATGTAGTCATCGAGAACCCACAATTCTCCTCATCCCACTCACGCCTTTCGTGGGTTTATTTCCTCTCTGCTTTTTAGAAGGTGGATTTCCGACACCTTAGAAGCGTTTTTTTACATGCTCCAGAGAGGAAACAGGCTCAAATCAGTATCTTTAACATTTTTCTCTCATTTCTTATACCTTAATATACACATAAATTACTATACAAGTCAAGTCTTTTTTTTAATAATGTGATTTATATCACATATTTGAGTAAATATTATCCCAAATAGCGCTTCTCTCAGGAGTGTCGTTGGTTAAATCTTCCAACAATAATCCGAGATCTATCCGTATATCAGATATATTGGGAGTATCTTCATTCAACATACTCTCAATAGCTTCTAATCTTTCTATTAGACTATCCATTTAATAAGCCTCCTATATAAGCTTTTCCAAATTTAATATACAATATTACACCAATTATTTTCAAGGTGGTGTATAACCCATATAATATCATTAACTTCATACCATGAATATACGACAAAAAACAACGCAAGTCAAGTATTATTTTTTACTATGTGATATTCGTCACATCCCTGCTCAGCTTTGAAAAAAGTACTTGACTCGTATATGAAAAATGTCGTATATTGTAGTAAGGCTGCCTTGTTTGAAAGTTCCAATATGTAGCTCCTCAACATATATAATATACGAACAAAATACAATATAAGTCAAGTCTTTTTTTTAATAATTGCATCGCGTTGAAAATAATTTAATGATTAAGCGATTAAAGGTGAAACTTTTGTGAGAATTATTGAAAATTGGACCGCGCATCCTTGAAATGAGCTTAGGATCGGGGACCCGAAGGTGGAAAATTCCCCCATGTGAAAAAATAAAATCGCTACGCATGCAAGCGAAAGGTATTTGGAAGTATTACACTACTTTTTTTGAAGTTTTAGGTATATTATTAGTGTCAAAAGGTGGGTTACGGTGGGTGAATAGGACTATATAGAGATATTTCTATATAGATATATGAGAATATTTATATATATGATTTATATAAGTAATTGATACTACTACTTACGAAGTCCAACGAAGTTGGCTCCGCTCTCCCACACCATTCAGAGGAGTCAATCATTTATTTTTTACCTCTATTGCTTGCGTCTATTGGGGTGTTTTGGGTCATGTTTTTCATACTGAGAGTACTCTGATTCAGAGTAGCGATTACGTTTATAATACCTTGTTTTGAAATAATTTCCCCCTTTTCTCACATACTTTATTAACCATATCCAGTATATTATTGTACCTAATAAGCCTAATAATTTAAGTATTGATTC
>MPLU02084857.1_pt1 | contig 39432 bp, 33 predicted proteins | sample 1617381 | NCBI WGS metagenome assembly MPLU02 (sample SAMN05944801, study PRJNA350692) | marine metagenome | biome: marine; feature: ODZ; material: water; isolation source: 90 m water sample filtered on 0.2 um supor filter | place: Pacific Ocean | collected 2012-04-08 | depth 90m m
GATTTCATCCGAGAAGATTGCGCCCGCCTTTGTCGCACTCGTCGCACCAACGGTCACGTTCTGGGTGTACTCATTGGTGATTGGGATGTCTCCCGCTGAGTCGCGTGCCAAGAACATAGTGATTGAAGAGCAGCTACCCAGTGTCGGAAGCTCGAACTCGATAGACTGGATGTTGCAGTCATCTGGGAAGTTGGCTGAGTTAGTCGAGTTTGATGCGTCAGCTGTGACAGCAAACACCTGATACGACGTAGTGAGGGAGTTCGGTGCCGTATCCTCGTCGTGATACGAGTACCCGAAGTGAGTAAAAGACCGAATCATTGTAGAGCTCCTGGCGAGGCTGCCGCGTTTAGTCTAACACGAACCAGTTAATACCATTGGTGTATAACTGATAGCTCGCGTAAGCCGTGCTGACGACAAGGGAATCCGCATTATCGATGGTCTGAGTGACGGGTGCTTGCAGTAAGATATTTGCCACATGGCAACGGCCACCTTCATCTTTGACGATGAAAGTAAACCCAGGTCCCATCACGGACGCCGACGGTAAATCAATATTAACAGCGCCATTTGTAGTGTCCACGCCCACGATGTAGTCGGATGACTGCACGGTGTACGGGCTGTCTTGGATAGTCAAAGTGCGGTGGTTGAGAGTGGTCACTCGTCTTCAGTCCTCCGCTTTCTGAAGCGGTGGTATGGATCTTTCTGAACTTTGCGGCCTTCCTTAAGGATCTTCTCTGCCTTCTTCGATCCGAACTCCTTACGGGCAGCGCTGCTGCTAAAGCGAGTTGCCTTCTGAGGCGTGACTTCTTCCGTCTCCATTCCGAAGAATAGACGCGCCCACCGAGCCATCTCACCCCTCAAACCAGCACGCTCCTCAACTGGTGTCTGAGACCACTGAAGCATCGTCCTATTGATTTCCATCAATGGGCTGTTTGCGTAGAAGAGCTGCGGCATACCCGGCATCAAGTAGTAGCGTACGTCTGTAATCGTACCCCTTTTACGTGGGGCCTCTTCACCTGCGGCCTCAGCCTCCCTAATATCTGCCATCGCAGAGAAAGGATCTTCCGAAGCGTCAAGCACAAGAACATCAAAGATACCAGTGTCGTACGCCGCCTTGCCTACAACAGGATGCAGCGGTGCGGGGTAAGCCATGGTCTCGACACCCGCAGTCTCAAGTAACTGAGGTACAATCATCATACGGCTGGGGTCTGCAACCTCAGTTGCCGGGTCTCTCCAATCTGTGACAGGTGTACCGTCATCTTCATCAGTCAGTAGATTGATGCCTGTAGCAGAATCAAGCTGCTGAATCGCCAGAATAAGAGACGCGACGGTGTAGCCCATATGCTTAAAGGCCGCTTCATACATGGGCTCAGGCAAGAACAGTGTCGTAAATGGTGCGTCTTTGTCTTCTTTCTTCAGCAGTTCAGCGTAGCGCTTCATGTTTTCTTGCATCGGATAAGGTACGCGCAAGCCTGGGCGACCTTGTCGATAGAACCGCTCATACTTAGGATCAGGCTTGGCTACGTAGTACTCAGACATCCGGGCTCGGCCAGCCTTAAGCAAGAACTTTCTAAGCTCCGGTGCGGCCCTCAACTGCCCATCAGCCAGTTGCTTATTTGTGATGACACCTGTGATCCAGTTGCGGATGTCTTGCTTAACTTCAGGCGGCACTTGATCAATCATGCCGTATCTCTCTGTGAGATACCACCGCATCATGTCGTATTGATCGCGTGTATCCGGGTCCATGCTGTTGTAGTCCAGACCAAACTCATCCACGATGTTCTGATACATCAATGTGCTTAGAAGTTCGGATCCTTGCTCGTAAGCACGCCGCATCACACCCAATCGATACGCACCACCAGGGCTAAAGACGGTGTTTACAATCTGACGATTCGCGTTTTTCTGGAAAGCCCAGAACGGGAAGAACAGATTCCATATGAGATTGCGGTCCCACTTCGACATTGAGCCGGCGTAGTCGTACAAGGAATCAATCGTCACCCGACAAGCAGTTCGGGGGTCAAGGCCCATCTCCATCAATGTAATGACGGCGCCCGCACGCTCACGCTCAGCCCAACCTTCAGCAATGTCCTCGCTGACCTTGCTCAATGTGCTTGGGGTAAACTGACGCGCAACGCTTTTGCCCTGCTGATCAATGATGGCTCGTCCCGTTTTAGGATCGTACGAAACCTTATCCGTGTGCTTGATCCACTCTTCCGCAGACTTACGAATCTTGATGCCCAGCTGACTGGTGTCGAAGCTTGAGAAGATTGCTTCTTCGACCATAATCTGGCGCAAGTCCAGTGTGTTGTATGGGCGGCCGCCAATCATCAAGACTTCAGGTCGACCCTTCGACCCCGCTTCAAGAATGTCATTCAAGTCTACGTGCCACTTACTCGAACGAAGCAGTGTGGCCGCCCAGTCTGCGCCTTTGTCGCCCATCGACGTCAGAACTTTACGAACCTTCTCCGGGTCACCCTCACGACCAGCGACCTTAAGAGCAGCCATGACCGCCTGGCCCACGGGGTTAGAGAGTAAGTTTTGCGGCAACAACCGCATAGTCGACACCATCGCAGGTCGATACCCTGCAACAAGCGCGATCTGGTTGAAGTGATCCATCGTGTTCATCCAGAAGTATCGACTCTTCAGGACGAAGTGACCCCGAACCATACGTGTCTTCATGTACCGATACATCATGGCACTTGCACGAGTCATTGAGTTCATCGTGGTCTTGTCACCTGACCCAACCTGCTCAAGCAAGTCACCCAGTATATTACCGGCGGCTTTTTGATCTACAGCGCGCGCCGTCGCCGCCGCCAATCTCTCGCGGGCAACTCGGGGTACATAGGTTCCAATCCCCTCCAGCTTAGCAATCTGGATGTACTCTGGACTGTACCCGACGATTTGATGCAGCTGCTCTACACGAGCCAGCATCTCGGGGGTGCTGACAGCTTCACCATTCATCCAGGCTTTGTACGCTGTCATCGTGTTCTCATCGGCAGCCAAGCCCAGCTCAACCCAGCGCATCTTCGCTTTCTCTGCCATACCATGACCTGCGATTAGGCTCATGGTCCGATTAGCGAGAACAGCACCACTTTTCTGGTTGGCTTTTGACGTTCCGAAGACTTCGCGTAGGTTCGCATACAATGCAACAACCTGAGCTTCCGAGTGCGAAATCGCTTGAGGATCTTCGAAAGTCTCTCTAAGAAGCTTACCGTTTCTCTTCGATAGGTTTAACGAATAAGTGAGTACTTCGAAGAACTTAAGATTTTGCTCAGGGTTAGGTAGCAGTTTCTTTCGGCTAATCCCCGCAGCTTCCATTATTTCATTGAGAAGCGTGCCCGGCTTACCTTGTGTCTCAATAACGTTTGATATAATCGTCTCTATCTTTTGATAGTCGGGGTCCGTGACCAACTCCGCTACGGTTCTGTAAGGCCCCCTATCTCCGAGCTTGTCGAAGAATCCGATCAACGACTCATATTCGTTTGTATCTAAATCACGGAATGACTTAGTCAGCTGCTTTGCCGAAGACCCCATCATGTCGTGCCCAGAGCTCAGAGCTTGTCGGCCGGTGGCTTTATGTACAACTCGATCACCCGCCAAGAAACGGAAGAGAGTCTGAAAATCACCGTCTTCAATAAGCTTTACAGAGTCTCCGATAGCCTGCTCAACCAGGCGTGTGCCTGAGAGGATCCGTGCACGTAGCTCAGGCTTAATCGTCCGCATATCATCGACCGGATCACCACCAATCATGATGTTGCGCGCATACCTTAGAATCCCCCGGTCTTTACTCGCCATCCAGTTGTCGACTATCTCTGACGGCTTACGCTCCTGAACCGCTTGAACTCGGCTGGTGATCGGAACCTTCGTAGCTGCCTGCTTCAGCAAAGCAGATGATGTCTCCATCGAAGATTGAAGCGACGTCAAATCCGCCAACGTGAGGCTGGATTTGCCGCCCTTTAGACGGGCCCCGCCGGCCCCGAAAAGGTGCACAGTCCCCGGAAGGTCCACCATGTCACGCTTACCTGCCTTCACCTCACCAATCTGCTTGATGATGTCGTCTTTGGTAATGGCGTGACCGCCTGTGCGTCTCAGCTCCCGCACAATCTGATCGATGACGTCAATCTCCACACCCTTTTGCACAGGCCCCGCCATCTCTCTACGGATGAGCTCCAGCGTTCGGGGCAGCAGCGGCCTTCTCGGCGCGGCGTCATCCAGCAGGTTGTCAAACACCTTACGCAACTCAGGTGAGATCTTAAGATTCTTAATCTCACCCATCTCCTCTGCTTGCTTCACGCTGCTGTAGATGTCGATCATCCACTGCTTCATCTTCTCAAAGATGGCCTTGAGCCCTGGCTGAGGCGGCTTACCCTCTCGGATGTAAGCCTCGAAACCGACGGCAAACATCTCTTCAGCCTCTTCTACAGCCTTTGCATCACCGATAAACCGACCGCCCTTGTGTGTGACCTGCACACCCCGCGACTTGATCCAGTCGGTGACAACATCCATTGACTTGTCGCCCAGGTCACGACGCATGACATGACCGAACTCATGAATGAAGGTGTCGAAGGCGGCGCCATCCAGCGCATAGATAAAGGAGCGGCCATCCTCAAGGAACTCTGTGGCTCCCCTGATACCTGTAGGAGTCTCTTGATAGAGGATGCGCGCATCGGTCGGGTCGAAGGTGCCGCGATTGAACTTGGACTTGATCTGGGTGGGCGCGAACGGGATGTAAACATCCCCCACGATCTCTTTGCCAACACCTTCGTTTACATTTTTATATATGATGCCATCATTACCAGCCTGACGCGCTGCACCAAATACATCGTGATCGATAGCCTCTAAACCACGCCCTTTTGCGTCAAAAATATACGGGTTCTCTAAACGCACATACGCAGGTACCACATTCGCGCCTGAGGCTACCCGAGTCAATCCTTCCGCTTCGTTCAACTCCCGCCAACGCGCATCGGCTGCCTTAAACTCATCTATGTCAGACGCAGACTTTGTGCGCTCAGCTCTTGCTTTAGCCGCGTCTCTTATACGCCGAGCCTGCTTTGTCTCTCGGCCGGCAAAGTCTGATGCAAAACTACTCGCTACTTCGGGTCTACTGGAGAAGAAGAACCCAGGCTCGCCCCGCGCGCGAGTTGTGTCACCAAAAAATGCAGGATTGAACGCATCGAAGTCGCCCGTCGTACCGTGGTAAACCACCATCGGCTCACCAGCCTCATCGACTACCTTTGAGCCACCAAACCATGACTTAAACGCGGGCGTGTCAGTCGCCGCCTCCACAACACGCCCACCACGCGGAGCCACGTCCAGGCTCGCCCCTGCCAGGTCGTCAGCCGTGGCTACAAACTGCTGCACCATCTTGCCATCAGCCGCCTCAACGGTCTTCCGAGTCAGCGGGATACCCGCCTTGATCAGTCGCTCATACGCAGCGATGGCATCAGGGCTGGGGGCGATGTCGCTGGCGAAGTCAAAGCCCTTCTCCTGAGCATGCCTCAAGGCTCTCAGGTACATCTCCTGACCGATGCCCTTGCCTCGTAGCGCCTCAGGGAGCTCAGACGACTGTACGCGTAGTGTGTTGCCGTCCATCTTGAACACCAGGCCACCGCCCATGACCTCTGCCGGGGCCTCAGGGGCGCGAGAGGGGGTCTTGAGAATCTGGGGGTCAGTGCTCTTCAATAACGGCTGAGTCTCGGCCAGGAAGTTCTGGGGCTTGAACTCCGTTCCCGCGCCGAATGCCCATATATCGTCGTTCAGAAGGCGGGGGTCACTGTCCTTAAGCCCGACTGGAGCAAGAGATTCCCAGTTCTTGTAATCAGCAACACCTCGAACAACCAAAGCCTCCCCCGGCCTAAGCCGCTTAGCTCGCGCGTCAAAATCTACTTTACTGAAGTTGTGTGTTCCCGCATAGTGCCCGCGATACGCCGCGCCCTTGTCAAACTCGATGACCCTATCAACCTTGGCAAACATGGGAGCTACGAAACCATCAGCCCCCGCGTAAGTCATGGCAGTCCTGGGTTCGGCGCTTGCAAAGATCGCATAGCCTTCACGCGCTTCGTATGGCCAACCGGGCGCAGGTCTTTCAGTGGTCTTTTTGGCTACAGCATCCCACCCACGCGGGGCACCGCGAAAGACACGCACAATGGCGGGGCCGTCTGAAATCGGCCCTCCTTTCTCAACTACGGGAGCACCACCGCTCCACTCTTTGAATACGGCCGACTCTGTACCCAACTCATCCCACTGACGCTGAGCTTCAGCCGCACGAGCTTTTTCTTTGAATACGCGCTCTTCTTCTCTGACCCTGCGTCTAAACGTACGCCAGTCTTCCCCTGGAAGTTGTGTCGGCTCAGGCAGCTTCTCCGCAACCGGGGCCTCGTCTACCTGACGAGCAGCACGAATCTCAGCACTGGTAAGCTCAACGAGACCCTCACCAAGCTCCTGCATCTCCCAGCCGGTCTGCCTGGGAGCCCCGCGCTGGAACAGCATCTGTGGTCCGCCGACGCTCTTCTTCAACTCCGGGGTCAGCTCGACGAAGTTGAAGTCGACACCCTCAACCTCGGCGGGGCCCGCCAATCGGGTCTTGCCCAACGGAGCCTTCGTATGCTTCTTGACGACGCTGGGTACAATCTTGTCGTAGTACTCTTGCGCCGACTTCTTCGGTAGGCTTATGCCAGGGATGCTCGTGACAGCGTCCCCCCGCGTGAACGCCACACCATCGAAGCCCTCGTCTGCCGCCATCCGCATGATGCGCTTGACCGCGAGACCCGTCCACGCCTTGGTATCCTTAAACGGGGCGTCAGGTATTTGAAACTTAAGTTTGCCTGCGCCAGGTATCGGTACCGCCCCGTATCCATGTTTCCTACCAACCTGATGCCAGTCAGACTGAATCTCCTCGATGAAGAGAATCCTACGACCTTGCGTGTCGCGGCGCGTCGTAGCCCTGAAAAACACTAAGATGTCGGCCTCGTCCCAATGAGGGACTATGAACTGAGAACCCTTCGGTTGCGGAAGTCTTAGTTTGACCTCTCGGTATTCAATCGTACCGCCCGGAAGGACACGCTTAGGGAACGCAGGCCTGGGAACCTCACCTGCTTGGATAGCATCATACCGAGCGTCATCAAAATATCCGAACTTCTGATTAGGGTACAGGGGCCCTATTTGTGTGTCTTCGATAATGATTCGGTTGTCATTCAGATGCTTCAGTAACTCTTCCTTGGTGATGCTCTTCTTGCCTTGGGCCGCAGCGTCATCGAGGAACTCTTGTACGTTCGTCCACTTGATCTCGTCTGCCTTGGCACCCCTACCTGAGAGGAAACGAACCACGTCATTGAGGCCCACCTTCGGGGGCATCTCCTGCGCAAGTTGCTCTAAGCGGCTGTAAAAGATGGGGTTCTTGCCGTCGATGGCCTGGAACAAGATGTCCTCGTCACCCAACGCGCGCCGGATATCCTCTGGGCTCACCTTAAATGCATCGGTGATTCCGTCATCTGCCATCTGAGACAACGCACGCATCAATGGCTGATCACCAATCATCAACCCAGGAACACGGGCTTTACCGCGAATCTCATCGACAAGTGACGCCTTAAACTCCGGCAACAACAAGTCGTCAAGCGTTAGCGTCGCGTCATCCCCCGCCGCATCGATGACCCTCTTTGCGTACTCGCTGCTTGACTTGATGAGGTCACGATACACATAGCGTGTGCCCGGCATGTAGCCTTCCGACAAACCCTTCGTGCCTACATCAGCATATGCAGGTGCACCCTCTTTCTTCTTCAGCTGATTCAGCCGCCTGAGGAACGCCGCAGGGTTCAAGACCTTTGTTGCCTTGAAATCAATCGCCTCACTCAACGCGGCATCTTGAGCCTCGTCAATGAACTTAGCAGCCGCTGCCTCCGCATCCTGAAGACGTTGTTGTGCCTTTGTTAGCTTCTCTTGCGCCTTGAGAATCGCCGCCCCGTCATCACCCTTCTCGGCTTTCTTCAGTACGCGCTCAGCTCTCTTGATTGCGTTTGTCGCCAGTCGAATCTCATTTTGAATATCGCCTGGTATCTTGATTGCGTCTTTCACCTTCGGAGCTTGCGCCGCACTCATCCGCTTAAGGAACTCAGCCTTGCTCTTAAAGGCCTCCTTGGGGAAGTTACTCATGTACCAAGCTTCGACGGTGTCACCCGTCTCCTTCGCCACCCGACGAGCGCGCATATCGAGCATTCTTGCGGCCGTTCTCGCTTCGTCATCGGTGAAGTTAAACGCCTTCTTGACCTGCTTCATATACTGGCGGCCCATGGGCGATATGTCTTTGAACTCTTCGTACTTACTCGCAGCCGCACCGGCACGACCAATCACGGGCTCAGCATTAATCAGAGCCTGTTGAGCCACTTGATCTCGGACGAAAATCAAGGACACCGCACGTGTCTCGGTGTTTGCGCGGACAGACTTCAATGCGCCGACCAGCGCCTTCTGAATCTGGCGCTTGTCTGTGATTTGATCCACCTTGATTTTCTTTGACGCAGCCGCTGCTTGCGTGAGCGCGCCACGCACCGTCTCGATGGCCTCATCCGCATCGAAGCCATCTACTGCACTCTTGTTCGCAAGCTTAGAGAATCGACTGGTAGCTTCGTTTACCCACTTCTCTGGGTTTGAGAGAATGAGAGGAATCTGCGCCGGTGAATCAATGTACGTATAGAAGTCATCCCACGCCTTAAACAACTCAGGATCTTCAGCAACATCTACACGAGACAACCGGCCCTTTGCGAGCATCGTACGGGCAGGCTCGCGCACCTTTGCGACTCGATTAAGGACGTTCCGTGTATGCCGGAACGTACCTCTCTCGACATCGCCCATTATACCAATCAGCTCATCAACAATCTTACTGGTGTCGTAGTACTCTTGATACCCAACCATTGACTGCGCGCCCTGCCTTAAACGCTGTTCACGGCGACGCATTGATGGGTGAACCGCAGACTCTACGTTCTCGAATCGACCACCCAGCACCTTACCAATCTTACGACCCCCGGAGATGGTGATCTCAGGCGTGATCTCTGCTGCCCTCTGGTAAATAGCGGCATCCATGTTGTCCACGGTGTCCATGATTCCAGGTGCCCGCTTACGCAGCAGCTTCTCTGCCTCTTGAGCTTCCTCAAAAACAGGCAGAGACTCGGTCAAGATACGCCGAGCCTCGGCTATATTCCCCGCAGCTACAGCTTCCTCCGCCTTAGCCACAATGTCCTCAGCCTCGGCACGCTTACTCGCAGCGATTGCCATATTTGGAATCGCCGTCTTTGCCTTGATGTTGAAGTCTTTTACAGCCCCGAGCGCCTTCGCTGTGCGACTTAACTTACGTGAAGCACTGACGGCACCGAACAACAAGTCGGGAGATAGAATCGTCGCAGCAACTCCCATAGTGCCCAGCGCGTAAGCTGCAAGAGTGCTGTCTCGAGCCGCGTCTGTAGCCAGGGCGGCATCCATGAATGTCTGACGATTCTCGATTCCAGTAAGCGCGCCCTCGCTCAACCGCTCAAGTGCGCTTCGTTGATCGTCTTCGTCACCCAGAGCCGTCAGTGAGCCCGCAACGGCGGACTGAACGACATCAGACATCTCAAATAGATGCCACACAGGATTCGTCAGCTGGAATACAGGCTCTCCGCGACCGTCGATACCAATAAGCTCGATACGAACTCGGCTACCTCTATCCCATGCCTTCTTCAGCCACGGGTCGTCAGACTCACTGACACGCTGGTCGGGGAATATCTTCTCCCAAGACATCCATGTCGGAGCTACCCACTTACCGTTTGTCTTCATCAATGCGACTTCTCGCATTGCTCTTTTACGATTACGCTCGTACAGCTTGTCATACTCAGGATCAAACTCGTCGATATTTCTCTTCTGAGCTTGTCTCTCCGTGTAGTACGCAGCCATCGAACCCACGTACTTTTCCAGGCCACTCTCAAGCAGGAAGTTCTGGCCCCACTTTTCTGCCAGCTCAGATCGGACACGCCCATCTTCTGTGTCTTGGTTTAGAAGCTCGCTTGTAGTCTGCATCACCTCCTCGAACTCTTTTGAGCCCGGCTTGACGACGGCGTCCGTGCCTTCAATCTCAGCGTCATACTCAAGGACGCGGTAGTTCTGGTCGCGCCCTTCAATGACATCTGTGAGCTCATCAGGAATCACACCCGTCTCTTCTACAGTGCGCCCCTCTCCCTTCTTGGCACGCTGATATCCATACTGGGCAATCGCCTTGCCTCGAGCCTGAGCCTTCCTGACTTCCGGTGCCGTTGTAAGCGCGGGCACTTTCTGTGCTTCGAGCTCTCTAAGCACGCCACCTGTCGACCGACCCTTCTTACCAATCTCACCAACAAAGTAGTCAAGGTCAAAGCCCTGGGCAGTGGCTGCCTCTCGAAGCTGCGCCTCTGTGATACCAAGCTCCTTAGTATGATCCTGGAGGATCCCAGGCAGAGGCCTGAAGTCTTCTGAGAGGTCGGCGCCCGTTGACAACGCCACTTTCCTTTCACTGGAAATAGAATCCCCAAGATCAGAGAGCCTTAGATCAATCGCAACAGGGTCGAACGTCGGCGCCTCGACTTCAGGTACCGTGACTTCCTGTTCAGTCTCCGCCATCGCGACTACTCCTGCTCTTGCTCAGATAGCACGCTTTCCATATGACTGACGCCGCGCTTAACTTGTGCGTACGGTAAGCCGGCGGCCTCATTCTGACGCAACAGGTCGGCGTGGCGCTCGGACAGTTGTTTAAACGCGCGTACATCAGCGCTGTCTTCTTTCGATGGTCCGGCCACCGACCATGATGCATCTCCCCCATGGTGGGGGGTGACCCTCTCATAGTCACCTTCTTCAGATAGTCGAAGTCCCCCTCGATAGTCGTAGCCTTGACGCCGAAGTTTAGTGGTCAGATTTGCAATCATAGGCTCGAGCTCGCGAATCTCTTTTTCATTGCGCTTGCGCGATTTCTTCATTTTATCACGGCGCGTCTTAAGCGCCTCCAGCGCCTCGGTTGAAGCACCTCCAGGAGGCTTGGGCGCGAACAGGTGACCTGCGGGTGCCTTAGCTACATGCTTCTTTTTTGCGCGCCGGAGTGAGATCACTCCCGGTTCTGTGAGTAGGTGGGCGCTCGCCCCAAGAGCAGAGCCTGATATAGAAGGGCGACTAACTCCGAGCCCGAAAACCTTGTCAATCGCTGACTGTACGCCCCGAGTACCGCGCCCTTGATCATGCCACAGTCGACGGATCGCTTCGCGGTGACCCTCTCCCGTAGGTGTAGCGCTTCGTCCTGGGATACCTGCGTCTTCGCCCCCAAGCTCCTGCATCCTACGACGAGACGCTGCCATCCTGTCGTCAAGCGCGGCGCGCTCTTTCTTGAGATCAAACTCGCTCGCAATCAACCGAGCATCTGCCGGCGTCAAATCTTGGTCACCACTACTTCGGAGATTGTCAATCTGCTCAAGTTTTGAATCGATTACAGCTGCCTGATCTGACACGTCCCGCATTTCAAGTCTGAGTTTCTCTTGTCGCTCAGAGAAAGGCAGCTTTGCTTGAGGTGTGCCCTGCTCAGGCTTGTCTACTTCCTCAACGATAGGTTGGGTATCCTCAGTAGACTCAGGTTTAGGTTTATCGCCTTCTGCGACTTGGATCGCGTGTGCCTTTAAGGACTCGGGTATGGTCGCTCCCGAAGCATTCAGTTCACGCAGACTGACAACGTAAGCTTTATTTGCGTTTTGTTGCCACGTCGGGTCTTTGCCCTTACCAGCTGCCTTGTTCCACTCACGTGTGTATGCATACTGCATCCAGTACCAGTTCGCATTGGCAATAGCGATCTTATGCGGATCCCCTGAGGCCACGGCTTTATTGTACGCTTTTGTGGCCCGGCCTTCCTTACCTTTTTCTTCGCTGATATACCCGGCGTACTTCTTCTCAATAGCCGCCAGTTTCTGCTCTCTCGTAAGGCGGCGCTTGTTACCCTTACGCTCTGGCGGAGGCGCAGGCTCTGGCGGAGGCTCTGGCGCCTTAGCTTCAGCCTTTGCCACCTGCTTTACAGCTCGACCAGTAGCGGCATCCTTAGTCTTGAAAAACAGCTTGAGCCCACTCATGGCCGTGCCTCCGAGTTTTTCTTGTTCTTCCGCCTTTCTTCCAGAGCTTTCAACGATGCGGCAGGGTCACGATAGTATTCTTTCTGCTTATCGACGTTGACTGCTTCTTCCGCCGTCTCCATGAAATCGTCGTCTGCGACATCTGATGGAGGCGTTGAAACCATAGCCCGTAGTGCCTCTGTTTGGGGCTTAGGTACCGCAGGCAGAAGCTTCGGGTCCATCCCCTCTTTCTTCATCAGCTCTTGTGTCATGCGACGTGCTTCATCAGGTGTCCGAGTAAGTTTAAGCTCACCCTCCATCTGCTCGTACCATGTCCGACCCGGTTCCGAGCTGTGACTTGCAATCTTGAGATCAAAAAGCGCGTCAGACAAACTTTCGTAGCTCTTAGGCGCAGCCGCGGCAGGCTCAGGTGCGGGCTTAGGCTCAGGTGCTTGCTTCTGCACAAAGGTGATGTATGGGCCAATGTCGGCACCCGTGTTGTGCCGCGTGTAGACACGGAACAACTCCTTTTCTTCGGTAATCTTGACCTTACGGAGGCGCTCCAGCTCTGCGTCGTGTGCCGCATGCGCCTTTTCACCTTCACCAGTAAAGCCCTTCGCCTTGAGTGTCTTGAACGCGGTGTGAGCAGCGAGGTATTCGGCCTTCGCGTCGTTGTACTCTTCGTTGTCGGTAGGCTCGCTGAACTCACCTTTTGCGGGCTCGGGCTCAGGAGCGGGCTTCGCTTCCTCTACCTCGTCCACAATGTCAGACGCGACGTACTCCACACCCTTCATCGTCGGCTTCTCACCAGGCTCCAGCTTCTCAAAGCTCCGGTTGAAGTCAGGCATGTACTCCGAGAGCATCATTGCCTGCTGGTCAGGCTTGCCCTTCGCAGGCGGTATCTGTGCAATGAGGGCTTTCAACTCACCAAGCCGCTTGTCGTAAGCCCTCCGCTGCCTTTTATCGAGTTCGTCTGGGCTCCACTTCATGTACCTTGGACGAATCCCTCGACTGAACGCCAAGAGCATCTCTGCTTGCTTTTGAGGGTTGTCTGGATGTTGCTCAGACAACACAGTCCGCATCGATTCGATTTCCTGATTATATCGAACGCGCCGCTGCGGACTAAGCTGATCAGGTGTCCACACCGGAGTGTCATCCCCAGGCTCCTCAGGATCCTCAGGCAAATCATAAGTCCGCGGAGTCCGCGCAGCGGCACCTGCCCGCTCACCCATAGGATCTGAGACAAACCCCGGCTTGTCGGTCAAACGAACACCAAGAGCTTCGTCTGATAGTTCCTGTGCCGCAGCTTCTTCAGCTGCCTTAGCCAACTCAGGTTGTGTCTCAGTATTTACGAACTCATCGAAGTTTATTTTATTATCTACGATGTCTGAAGACGTAGCATATCGCGCAGATTCACCCCTCTTTATGGTGAGCGGGTCACCTTCAGCGGATAGCACATCCGTAGCCTCCGACTCATCCTGCAGCTCAGTCAGATTACCCTTAGGGTCGACCGCATATGCGTCTCCACCAAACGTGACGTAGAGCTTCCCGTCTACTTCCTTTGCGAGAACACGACTGACTCGTTGAGCTTGAAGAGCATCAGCCTTTCGCATGTCGTACTCTGCTTGCGTCAGGTAACGACCCGCTACATCTTGCAAGTACTTGTCGCCAACCATCCCCACATCTTCGAGGATGTCGGCCTCGTCTCGCGCAGCTTGCTCGACCAGCTCAGCCGTGCGCTCCTTCCGACTAACACCACGACGACCCATCAGGCGCTCTCTCAAGCCCTTCTTCTCAGGAGCCTCTTCCAGAATGACTACGTCACCCTGGGTATCCTCTTCTGTGTTGATGAACTCAACATCACCCTCAGGCGTGATGATACGAAGAATATTCCCCCTATCTGTTGCGTGTCGCTTAGCTCGCTCTCCAGATAGCGTCGTGCCATCCTTCAGAGTGACCTGCACAGTTTCACCTGTGCCAGAGCCTCGCATGAAGCCATAGTCAAACTTGCCCTTCTCCATTTGCTTACGTAGAAGAGCGACAGCCTCTTTATCGTCGCCCCCAGGATAGTACCGCCACGTCTTATCCTCTAACTGCTCACCACTCCCAATAGACTCAAAGCCGTGGTCCTTCGCCCACTCCCGAAACTTCGGGTCCATGATGTACTTACCCATCTTTGATGACGCCTTGCCGCGGCCAGTGATAGTCGGGATAAGTTGGTCAATAAGACCACGCACAGACTGATAAGTGTCGCTAATCCGTGTGGCGGCGTTGACTCTTTCTTGGACCGACTCAATATCTGCGATGTTGTTTTTCTTCATCGTCAGATCAAACGCTTCAGACATCAACGACTGATAGGCCCCGAAGGCTTCCTTCTTCGCTTCGAGTGAAAGGCGAGGACTCTCCGCAAGCTCGCGCTGCTTCTCTGCATTTTGAATCAATAACTTCGCTTTGCTGGTGGCCTGGTCGTATCGGCTACGTTTATCCGCGTACTCACTGTAGTTAGAGAGAAGGTTCTTACCTGCGACTGTCGTTGGGTCGAACTTACCCGGCACGCCCGGTACAGGAGTGCCGATAAACTTCTCCCCAGCTGTGGTAAGACCCGCAATACGGATTTCCTTCGTGCTCGGATCTTGAGTCCATTTAAAATATCTTCCCTCAGGATCTGCTTTGACTACCGCAATCTCAAACGTCTTTAGATACCGTGGGTCAGTCCGGTCAAACTGCATACTGGGAAGAGTCGAGCGCTGAAAGAGTGTCCCCAGTACATTTGCAAACTTTCTCTCATACGAGGCATAACTACGCCCCTCACGAGCTTCAGCTTCTTGGACAATCTTGTCGTACGGACGGGCAAACTTGACTTCGTAGTCAGTAAGAGACTTGACGGCTTGGCGTTCGAGAGCCGCCGCTTCCTTCAGCTTTGCAAGGTCAAACTTCGCTTCAATCTCAAGCATCTTAGACGCAAACGCTTGAGCATCTTTGCGAGCACCCAGCTGCCCCTTCAGACGAGCTATGTCGCGTGCATCAGCGCTCTTCAGGTTTGAAATCTCAAGTTGCGCCAGAAGCTGATGCGACGCAATCAGCGCCTTGGCCAACTGATCAGGAGATGCGTCGGCCAGAAAACCTTTGTTCCTTTCATACGTACTTGCCATGATTCACTCACCGCCCTTCGCTAAACATACTCAAAGTCGATTCATCTGATGGCTCACCCGGCTTCTTCTCATAAGCCTTAGCGGCAATCTGAGACTGCGCGTAGGCTGAGACAGGCTCACCAGCAGCGGTAAACGCCCCGCCGTACATCTGGCCCTTGGCACCAGCAAGCGCCTGCTCAAGCTGCGCCCTTTGGCCTGTAGCGGTACCCAAGGCACCAACATCAGCCGCACGCTGAGCGGCAGCACGCTGAACATCTGCCTTCTCAATACCCTCAGCACCCTTCGCTACGGTCTCAGCGCGACCACCCGAAACGACGTCTCTCAATGCAGACTGAGCACGACCTGACCGACCGAAGCCACCTTGTGTTGCAATCGCCCGCTTCGCTTGCTCACGAGAGCTGCGAGTAGCTCCCTCTTGCGCACGAACAATCTCACCCAACTGCTGACGCTTACCTGCGGCAGACTCACCGTACTCACCCGTCTTCAGGCGCTCACCAGCCTCTTTGCCCAGTGTCTGAGTAGTCTTGTAGCCCTCAGAGCCCTTGATGGCCTCGACACCCTTCTTCGCTTGGTAGCCTTGAATCGCTTTGCCCACACCACCCACCAGCTTACCGCCGGCATACATCAACCCAAGAGTGACCGGATCAATCGCAAGAGCGACCTCGCCGTAGGCCGAGTCACCGAAGATCAGACACGCGGCAAGAGCCGACAAGAACAGCAACAACCTACGCGGAGTAGCCCAGGGGAAAAGTGCATCATGCAGGGTCATGCGGCCTCCGCGTCAAGTATATCGTGTAGCTATAGAAGAGTCAGCACTCGGGTGTTCCGAATGCCAAGAGAAATGTGATTGAACAACTTGAAGTAGCCGATGACTTCAAACTTGTCGCCAAATGCAGAGGACCCGGCTGACTTCAACTTAACAGTATCAGCCGCATCAATACTCATACGACACTGAACAGCAATCTCGTGGTAGCCCGTCGTCGTCCCCGTAGTCTGGCTACTGTAGTGCAAGTCCCAGTACAGCGCTGAGTGAGCCTCAGTATCAACAAACGATGGGTTGCCCTCTCTGTCGTCTCCCGCAGGGTCTTCAGTGCCCGTGCCTGGTAGTGTCTTGGCACCAGGGCTAACGGGATGAAAGTGGTTCTGTGCCAGCCTCCGAGAAGTAGCCCCAATCTCAACACCATCAATCACACAACGAAGCCGAACACCTGGAGTCACAGTAACTGACGCCCCCGTCCGGTCTTGAAAGATGCCCTTCCATCGATTGTGGCTCGTGAAAAACCCCCAGTTCGCAATCAAGACACTCGCATCATACGGCTGATACCAAGTCAAAGAACAACCCGGCAAGTTGAACCACTGGTCTTCAGTAGCGGCACGAGCCGCCTCCTCGGCAACCCCATCGGCATAAATCGTGTTGGTCGGAGACATACTCTCCATACGGGCGAGCGCCGCCTGCTCCTGCATGACATGGTGCTTGCGGACACTAAATCCAGAGACCAAGTTCTCCGTCGTCAGGTAGCCATTGGCTGTAGACATCAACCCTTCTCGAACAGACGTGTCCGAGGAATGCACATTGTTGTTGTGACCTTGAACATCCAAGACGCTGTTGTCTGGGTACAAGTACCCAAGTGTGATGTCACTCATGCTACTTCTCCACCTTGATGGCGCTTAGGTGACTGTTACCCCAGTGAACCTGGAGACCCTTCACAATGTCACGCTGAGGGTACTCCCACATCCGCTCTACTGTGCCGTGGTCAAAGTTGTTGCGCCACCAGCCCGGTACGGCACTGGTGACAAACACAGCCACTTTTTCAATAGTCTTGGCACCATCCGCACCGTCAATCGCCCAGAACAACGGGACATTTACAGACTGAAGGCCGTCTTCTGTGTGACCACCGCGGCCGTCAGTTACAGCGTCAATGCGGACAACCCCCTCGGTCGATGGAAAGCCCGAGCTGCCGGCACCCAAGACTTTGTCTCCAAGCACGGCGTCCGCGGAACGATAACCCGACATTCGATGAATCCAGTTGTATCGATTCACCCAAGATGGCCGATGTGCGTCTACGATGTTCCAGTTTGCTCCGTCGTAATACCCAATCGAAAATGCGGCGAAGAAGTCCAGGTACTTATGCGGCATGTAGTAGCCCAAGTAGTCACGCCAAGGCTTATCTGACGGACCCGCAGGGTCAATATCAGAAACAAAGTCTGACTTTATCGGTGCGATACGCCGTAAGTTCACATCAGCCATAGTGATGAGAAACTCATTAGACGCGACGTTCAGCTTACCTGCGTTAGCGCCGGAGGGAGCGATCTCAAGATCATCACCTGAAAGGCCGTCAGTCAGCATAAACCAGCCAGCACCCGTCGCATCAACGAAGGTCTCACCCCAACCATCAGACGACCCAGAAACTACGCGATTCTTATACGAACCCCACCCTGGCCAGCGCGCTCTTGAAAGACCCGTAGAAACTTGGTTGTCAGTAATCGTCGGCGTGATGAGGGCTCTGTTTGAGTACTTCACCTTGCTTGGTAGGTGCGTGTTCGGTAGCGAGTTGCGCGCAACGTCAGCGACTCGGATATCGTTGAGGCGGTTCTGCAGCTTCTGAGTAATGTTGGTGCCAATCCGTGTCTGCGTGATTCCCGTCTCTGACTCAAAGCTTGGAATCGTCGGTGGCGTTATTCTATCCGTTGCACGCGATGAATACGCCGGCAGCTCCATCGTAAGTAGCCGTCGAGAAAACACCCCGACGTAATCACCTACCTTGAGTTCTTGATCTTGTAGTGGGCGCAAACGACGCGCAATAATCTCAATGTCGTGAGTCCCCGGAGCTACAGGCACCGTGCACCCGAAACGCACGGGAAGAACCTCAGGGCCCAGGCCGACGGCACGCTCAGAAGGAACACGCTGACCAGGACGAGGTAGCGCGTTGTCGTATGTCACTTTGTATTCAAACGAACGCTGAGCAGCTCGACGCTCAGACGACTGACCTGCGCGAATGCCCTTAGGCTCATGGTCATACGTACCTTGCTTACCGGTGATGGACTCTTCGATAATGCGGCCGTCGACACGAAGCGCAAACTGCACGTTGGCAGGCCGCTCGCCCCGAGACAAGTGATGAAAACCACCACGGTCTGGGTACTTGTTCTCAAACTCAGGGGTAATCTCTCTCAGCCGGTAAGCATAAGGCGCACGTTGACTTCCATCTGCATTGAGAAAATCGGCCGGGTCTTGTCCGTAGTTACCACTACCCGTGTACACACCGTCTACAACTGACGGACCACCTTTAGGCTCAAAGAAACCATTCCACACATACTGAACGTATGCAGTAATCCAGAGCACCGCTTGGTCTGTTGTGATTGTGGTCTTGAGAGGCGCACCCGCATTGTTTGTGACCGACACCCATGCCTGAGTGTTCGGAATGACAAAGATGTCTTCAGTGGATGGGGCCCCTGAAGCTGCACCGAAGCTACGCAACGTGGCGCCATCCGACTGCACAAAGTTCATCGACTTAGTCTGCGTATTCTGGGCCCCGCCAAGAAACACAGGCACCTCTACTTCTGTGTAGTGAGGTGTGAAGTACGCACCCTCTTGCACCGCCACATTAGACTTCAGGTCGCTGGCAATGAAGTTCTTTGCGTCCAGCTTCCCTGTAAGAAGCTCCTGAACCGGAACAAAGTCCTGGTTCAAGTCATTCGGGTCAAGTACATCTGAGCTCTTGAGGCGACGCTTCGGGAAAATATAAGGCACAAGTACTCCTACTGGTCGTTACGGCGAGGCACGCGACCGCGAGGAGTACCACCGCTTGCCAGACTGATATCGAAAGCAAATGCAGCGATATGCATGCGCCCCAAGTCATCCAGAGGCTCACCGTCAATGACAACCTCAAACGCCCAAGAGTTCGCATTGCGGATGTCTACAGGCACCTCGCGCCAATATAACCGTGGCTCATGTGCGGACGACGTCCCAATAACAGCGCTACCTGCGATGTCTGTGACCATCCCTGAACCATCGTCAGGCCCAATCAAGCGCAGGTCATCCATGGAAACATGCTTCTTCCATGAACCGTTACGATAAATCTTGATGGTGGCAGCACCGTTCCACGCATCCAGAAGACCCACATACATCGAGCGCACGTTTGTCGGCGTCAGTCCATCTGCAGATGACTTCATCCAAGCTGACCGGTACACCACCTGCCGAGCCGGAGGCTTGTAGTCTTTCGTCTCATGACCCAAGACGAAGACGCGAGAGAAGTCGAGCTCAGTACCTGTACCATCGGTCAGTGTGATGTCCGTCTCTTTCTCTACGTCAGTGCCAATACCAACCACGTACTGCCGCCAGTCATCCGTAGTCGTCAAGTCGGCGAAGTGAACACCCATGTCGAGGCGTCGCCAGAAGGTGCCATCGAAACACATGATAAGGCGGTTGTAGATAGAGCCCGCCGGAGCCAGAGCACACCGGTACTCGCCAGTGTTGGCGTCTACAGTAGACACAGCCAGACGCATCAGTGAGCGATTAATCTCTCGCCGCATGACCTTATCAATGGTGGTGCTCACTCGGGTGACGGAGCCGCTCATCGTCATGCCGTAGAACCCATCACGACCCAGCCACACCAACATGCCATTCCGCAGGGCTTGAATCGACCGAGGAGCCACACAACCAATGCCCTGGGTCAACGGTACAGGGTTCCCAAAGTCAGAGAGCGAGTAGACACATGACTCAGTAAATGCCAGCAGCATGCCGCCGTGAGACGCCAAGGCGGTAATCTCGGAACCACTGGTGTCTGGATAGACAAACTCTTCCTTACCAAACGTACCTGCAAACCCTGGCTCAGACCGACGTACAAGGCCAGGGTCGCCCGGAATGTTGCCAATAACCAAACGACCCTGATGGGCACACGCAACACGAAAGACAGGGACCTCTTCCGTCTCTTGCCACGGGTCACTCAACTCTGTGTCTGAGTAGTTATCGTCAAAGACCACCTGACTCCTACCCGGAATACGGGCGAGGAAACGAGGTGTCGAATCTACATGGAACGTGTCTGGTGTCCTGTAGACATGCACAGCCACCGTTGACTCAGGGGCGTCACCTGCGGTCTTCAGCAAGAACCGACGAGTCAAGTCGTCAATCTCAGAGCCTTCCTGGTTGACCTTTCCATCCTCGAAGTCGGGATCCGTGAAGCCTCGACTAAAGGGATCGGCCTGATTTGAAGAAAGCTGCACAGCTTCACTGCGTGCTGAGAAGGGCGAGAGGTTGCCGTATGAGTCCTCGTACTGAACGTGGTAGTACCAACGACCCGCCAACAACGCGCCCTCTCGACCTGTCAATACATCACCCGGCGTACCGATACGGCCCGGCCATGAGTAGCCCCAAGCATTGGGAAAGTACAAGAACGACTGCTCAAACGACGGCTTAGCAGGATGGAATATCTGTGGTGGCGATGGCTTACGGCTATAGCCCAACTCACCAACTGAGCCGTCATATGTAATGATTTGAGCTCGGTCGACGCCATTAGTCCAGATGACTTGGTCATTCAACACGACGTATTGATCTGGATACAACGGAACAGCCGCGTCACTCAAGCCAGTCGCGATCACTTCATCCGCGGGTGACGTGCCCCCACCATGAGAGCCAAGGAAGCGGTACAGCTTACTACCGAACCGATACAACAGAATCGATGCAGCCCCTGCCTGCAAGCCTGCATGGAAGACGCTGTGAGGCCGGCCTGTGTTCCAGTACCGAGTCGTAGGGGCACCTGCCGCGGCTATGTCACCGGGGTTAAGGCTACCAGCCCTGCGGGTGATACGCAGAGCGGCAGGGCCTGTGATGCTCTTCAGCGTCCCATCAAGAGTCGTCTCGAGATTCTGAATCTTCCAAGCAAGCGCCGTAGACTCATAAGTCTGACGACCCTCTCCAGGGGGAATCACGATTGACTGTGGTTGCTGTTGTGCAGGCCCTGCCACTGCTGCGCTCCTCGACTATTAGAGTCGAACCTCGTATTCCTTGTTCTTCCACGCATCTGATAGAAGCGTGCCGGAACGCGAATGCTTGCGAAGGGCCGGAACAGACTTCACTGCACGACTCTTCCAAGACATGAACTTCTCATTATCCCAAGGCTGAGGAAGAACAAACACATCAGTGTTGGCTACCTTGACTGCCTCCTCTGGGTCCTCATCCACAGCATCCGCCTTGCGGAGTGTGTCTGCTGGGACCGTCCAAGTGGCGTTCTCCTTGTCGTACTCCCAACCCTTAGGAATCCAGTTGTGGATACCTCGGTGTTCCACGTCACCACTGACGAACTCGATGCCATTCTTGGTCATCAAAGTTGCAGTCCAGTTCACTGAGTCAGGCTCATTACCAATGATACTGACAACAATGGCTTCCTCGTACTGGTTCACCAATGTACGTCGGTACATCTGGTCACCCAGCTTAGGTCGCGGCAACGCAAACAGATGGGGGTACTTCTTCGCTTCGGACATTACTTCACCTCATGTTGTTGTTCTCCCCGCAAAAGCGCGAGGACCAAGCCAATCATTGACTACTCGAAAACTTACCGTACTGGTGTCGACTATGGTAACCCGTAATAGGTACTGGTTCGACGATGCCACCAGGATTGCTGTACCGACTCCTGTATGAGCGCGCAAGTTGTTGATATCTCTGCAGATGCGCTTGAGCTCCAGTTTGATCATTACCGTCTACAAGAGACACATAATGTAGTGTGAGCTCAATCAAAGCAGGAACAGCATCACGCTGAATCGGTGCCGTGTCCTGATCATCGATGTACTTCTTAGGTAGCCGAAGAACACGTAGGTCAATCTCATACCGGTCATTCTGGTGCGGGTACGCCTTGTACGCATAGTAGCCAGTACTGTGCTTTAGAGGGCGGTGGTAGTCATACAGCTGGTCACCGTTCCACACGATGCGCCCACCCTTCCGAGCACCGGCCCCAAGGGCAGATACGCTCGTCGGGGTTGTCTTTCCTGCTGTGGTCAGCGCATCCACTTGATCATAGGTCGGCTCGACCTCACACAGCAGGTGATAGCGATAGTTGGTCTCTACCGCGTTGAAGTCACCCTTGTTTCCGTCAGCATCGAGGTGCGCCACATAGTAGCGAATACGCATTCCCGTACGACCAAATCGAGTCTGAGTGCTATCACCGAAGCCGAGCATGGCGTCGATATTAGTCGCTGAGAGCACCAAGGCACCGTTACTTGTCTGCTTCACAATCGTGACTGGAGAAGGTGCGCTCTCCCACACAGGGTCGTGAACACCCGAGTACTTGTTTACGCCCGAGACCACGGTACTCGCAGGCTCATACGCCCAAGTCAACTTGTACGAGCTGTCCTGCTCTGTGTTGTTGCCCGGTGTAACCAGTGGTGATTGCTCCCACTCTTCGTCGCGACGACCCCAAACATATGTGTAGCGAATCGCCCATGTACCTGCGCGCAACGTATTCGTTGTGTGCCACTGATAGTCTGAGTCTACAGCAGGCGTTCCCTTTGTAGACCCGAGAACCGAGACTCCGGGGCCAAGCGCAAACGCACCCCCAGGTCTCGCAGTACCAGCTCCCGCCGGCTTGGTCGTGAACGCTTTCTCGTCGCTACCACCAGGCTGCAACTCAGTCGGAGAGCCTGGGCTGCCAATCGGCGTCGAGCCCGGCTTGTCCTCTTCCTCTACTCTGTTCTCACGTACCTGATCGTTAAACGCCTCCACAACCTGAGGCGGCTCAGTCGGTGCAGGAATCTGGAAGTGACGACCGCGCCACATGCGATAAGGACGACCACCTGAGTCACCCTGAAAATCCACCATGTCCTGGCGATACGCACCAGCCGTGTCAATGGCCCAGACCTGTTGCTTGGTGCCATCCCAGATACGACCGGGCTCCAGCACCTCCATCACATCGTCCTGAACAAAGAACTCAGGCTGATGGATACGGAACTTCATCGCCGTATCTGTAATATTTCTCCATGGGCGGTCGAGACTCACGTAGTAGCGCGTCGGGCTACCAGAAGTGTCCTTCCACCACTCAAGACTCTGACGTCGATGTGCGACACCATCAGGGTCTGTAATCTCAAGATGCATGATGCCATCCCACTCACCGGTGATGGTGGGTCGCCACGTCGTAAGAGAGGCACCATCAGCAATACCTGCGCCCGCTGTGTCAACAAACTCAAGCACTCGGCGGTCAGTCGTAAACTTAAGACGCGCATCCACTGTAGACGTTGCTGAATCTACGTCGGCGTACAAGACAATGTGCTCTTCGTCTGGTACCAAGGCTTCTGGTACATCGCCAGCAAGGCGGTCCAGTGCAAGGTTCAGGGCAGCACGAATGCGGTTGTTCAGCGTCTCACCGCTGCTGTCCCACGAACGGAGGTCAAGAAGTCGGGCTCTAAGAGCTGCGAGGGATACGTTCACAAGACCTCCAAAGACGAGGGGGGCGAGACCCGAAAGCCCCACCCCCCAAGTGTATCACGCAGTGATTGACTACGGCAGACGAATCCGGGCGCGGATCGTTCCTGAAACCGGAGTACCGGTTGCAGAAAGAGCCTTACCAAGCAACGTACCTGCGGCGGTGCTGTCATCAACCTGACCACCCGTGTGGGTGTCAATGAAGAGTCCAGCGGTAACACCTGCAGCCGCGTTTACGACGGCCTCACCGTCACAAACAATCCAGCCATACTCGTTGAGGCCGATGGCATGCTGAGCAACGCCAACGACATCAAGGTTGTTATCACCTGCAGCATCCGACTGAATGACCCCGAAGGAGCCTGTAGCCGTATCCGCAGCGCTGATAATGCAGCAGTCATAGATAGTGAGCGCTGCAATCGCCTTCACGAAGATCCATGTTCGATCTCCACTCAAGCCCAATGCAGTACCGTCAGTATGCTCGGCTGCCGCAACTTCATCTGCTGATTGCACAAACACAGTCCCCAGAGGATAAACCTCGGAAGAATAAGTCGTGCTCAGCGCGTCGGTCTTAACCTGATTTCCATATGCCATGATGTGCCTCCTTAGACTGCACCACCAGACACACAGCCTTGGGCCGGAGTCTTGGTGCAAATGATGTTGCCTTGCATGGAGAACAGCGCAGTCACGACATCCTGATCACCAACTCTCTCCTTGAACTCGGAGATGGTCGGAGCCTCAAGCATCGGGAACTCCAGGTAGTCCGTGTTCAGCATGTAAGTCACGCCGTCCTGGGCTACACCGGTGAAGTCCGAGGTCGCAAGATCGATGGAAGAGTGAACCTGAGCGAGACCAAGGGAAAGACCCAGGGTGTTGCTCTTGTCGATCTTCTCATCAACGATGCTGACTCGGACGTTGTCCCGCCGGCTGTCCTCAAAGTTTGTGAACGTGTCATCATCCATGATGACCAGATCCGGACCCTTCGCGGTACCACCAGCGTAGTGAGCACACTGCCGATAAGTCTTGCGAAGCTGGGTGATTCCATTCCCTGCCCACGAGCTGATATCAGCATACTGGTTGAAGTGGAAGGTGCTGGCACCCTTGCCGACACTCTGGACCGTATCGCTCTGAGAGCCTGTGGCCTCGAAGTCAAGAAGACCATCACCCACACCTTGTCCGACACCGTCAGTCTTCTGACCGTTCAGAGTAAGGAAGCCCTTAAGCTCAGCGGACTGGAAGACCAAGCCACGACTCACACCAGTGAGAAGGTACTTATTAAGGTCGCCCTTGACACCGTCCATCGTGGTCTGAGGATACTCCTCGATCAGACGAATGATGGCAAGCTTGCCACTGTTCTGGTTGAGTTCCCGCTTGGGAATGTTGATAGCGACAACGATCCGATGCGGTTCCACTTGGAACTTCTTGATCTGTTGACGACGGGTCATGTTCAGCAGCTCGTCACCGACGTAGACACCGACACCTCGGGCCGGAGCACCACCGGAGAAGGAACGCTCAATGTACGTTCCACCCTCCATGGGCATCCGGGCCTTCTTGTCAAGCGACTCGAACAGTTCATTGCTGCGAACAAATGAGTTCACCAGGGGCTTGCGGAGATCCGCAAACGTGGTGTTCAGGAGTTCTGTGCTGATAGCCATTTTAGCCTCGCGGTCGGGTGGCGGACAAGACCGAAACCCCCAACCATAGTTGAGAAAAGTTTACTGATTGTCTCCGCCTGCCCTGCGATGCTTTGATGCCGGACCTTGATGGCTACCCGACACACCTGATGGGTGCGTATATTTGGTTTACATCATGGAGCTGCGGTATGCAAGTCACCTGAACCCTTTTCTTGCCTCGTCAATACGCTTTCTTGTTTCCAGGCTTGGGCTTAGCGTTCTTTTTAGTGTAGCTCTTGACGAGTCCACGCAGCTTCTTTCGCTTACTGTCACGCCCGCGCGCCGCCTGGAGGTCCGGCTGCGTCGTCGCGCGAACGTCTGTTCCTGTAGGCATTAGTTCATCCTTCTCAATGTTTGAGCCAAGACAACACGCCGAAGCTTCTTACGATCCGCTTCCGACAACTTCTTGTCTCCCTCACCCTTCTTACGAAGACGGGTCTCTTCCGCACTTAGCTTAGATGCAGGAATCGTCTCCCCTTCTTTGACACCCATCTCTTTACGAAGAGCACCAGGCTTTTTAATCGCCTTCTTGATCCATTTATCTGCCATAGGAGACTCCGGGCACAAACCACACCTGCATGATACCATTGTATATATGGCCAATCCGTACAACAAACAAACACGCGCCGAGCAAATCCTCAATCAGAAGACACTCGGTGGCGCAAAGTTCGCTGACTGCGACCAGATTCACCCGACGAAGATGCGGGCGATGTTCTCTACTCCCGACGCATTTGTATCAATGTGTCAAATCGTTCGAGAAGATGAGTCGACCGGGTTCATGGAACCCACAAGCACCCAGCGTAAGCTGCTGGAAACATACGACAAACATCGCTGGATTATGGTCAACAAGTTCCGGCAGGCTAAAATCACTACTGTTAGTGTCATGCTGCTGCTCCGTGACTGCATGTATCTGCAAGGTGTGAAGGGCCTACTCATCGCAGAGCGCCAAGACACCGCTGAAGACATCTTCGAGCGCATCCTGTTTACCTACCACCGCATGCCTAAAGATGTACGCATGCCTCTGGAGTCAGGGCGTAAGGCTGGTGCAACACAAATGCACTTCGCTCACGGCGGCGGTATCAAGGTGCTCACCGCAGGTGGTCGCTCCCCGGCTATCGGTCGCTCAATCGATAGACTGGTCATCACTGAGTTCGGTGAGGCGCAGTGGCAGCGCAAAGCAGCCATTAATATTTTCCCGACCGTGAATAAACGACCCAATGCCAGGGTTATACTGGAGTCGACACCTGGGCGTGCAGGTAGCCACCACGAACAAATGTGGCGCTCAGCTCTCGAAGGCGGCAGTCGCTTCCATCCTCTCTTCCTCGAATGGTGGAAAGACGAGAGTTGCCGTGAGCTCGACGATGGCTTTGACCCCACATCCGTCGAGGCCGAGTACCAGCAACGTCACGAGGGTATGTCATTTGAGAACATGGCGTTCCGTCGTCGTGCCCTGGGTACAGAGTTCGTCGGCGATGCGCGGCTGTTCTCATCTAAGTACCCAAGCGACGCATACGACGGGTGGCTCGGTACCACCAACCCCGTCATGCCCGCCGAGATTCTAAAGCCCGCGCTCGAGAGAGCCATACCTGAGCCCAGACTCGGAGACTTTGGCTGCCACGAGTTTGAGAAGCCGATGCCCGGCCGCAAGTACCTCATCACAGCTGACCCCGCGGGATTCGGCTCTACTGGTGACAAGAGCGCACTCACCGTGTGGGACGCAACTGAACGTCGAGAAGTCGCCTTCTGGGAAGATAGAGAAACTCCAGACCGCTTCGCTCGTCGACTCGAGCGTATACAACGGCGTTACCTCAACGCCATGATTGCTGTTGAGTCCAACGCTACCGCATGTATTGCCATCCTCAAAGATGGTGGTGCGCGCAACCTCCTGTGGACAAACCGAAACCACCCAGGCTGGTACGCTACCGACAAGCGACTACAAGAAGCAGAGGCGCGATTGGTCCAGATGCTGCGCCAAGAAGACTTGGAGATTCGTAGTCGTGGAATGCTGCACCAGCTGCTGAACTACGACGGCAGCCGCAAGAAGCGCGTCCGAGGCCAAGACGGAACGGTTCACCACTTCGACCGCGCACGAACCGCGGTCATGGCCGCAGACATTCTTTCTCGTAGGCATTTCACAAGCTTGCCCGACGAGGTAGTCTCTGACCGTGCACCTGGACAGGTTACTATTGGTGACCTCGATAAGCATAAGGCAAGACAGAAGCGTGAAGTTTCTTCTCCTTACCGACCCATCTCTCGTAACTGGATGTAGTAATGCCTGGAAAAAAGACACCACCCGCCTTCTCGATGGACCCGATTGATATCCACGTACTGCAGCGAGACGCCGCAGCTAACGACAGAAAAAAGCGCCTTGCCATCGAGGCGATGTCGCCTGACCAGCAAAAGCGATTCTCGGCTATGTCAAAGGAAGAGCAAGAAAAGATGCTGGGTGGTCAAGGTCTACCTGACCCCGGACGACCCGGAGGACCAATGGACGCGATGGCCCCCGGAACTAAGCCGAAGGTCGCAAAGGGTCCGAAAGCTATTGAGCCCGAAGACAAGAAGTAAGCGTCACGCTGCATAGAAGAGGTTCACAATGCCTAAGCTGTCAAAACTTATCGACCAGCACGTTCGGTTCTACCGTCAAAATGAGAAGAAGAACTTCGATAAAGCTCGTAGGTTTTATCGTGGTGACTTCTACTCAATGGCAGACACCGACATCAACGCTGCCAGAAACTTCTTGTGCAGCAAGAACCTTATCTATGCAATCGCAGATACCGCTGTAAGTGCCCTGCTGGGACCAAACCCAACGGTCGCAGCAGTCGCACGGAACCCCAACTCTCAACCAAATGCAGTCAGCGTCAGCGGTCTCATCGAATACATCTACGAGACCAATCGCTTCAGGCGTAAAGCTGCAACAGCTCTTATCGACGCCGTCCTCTGTAAGAGGGGTATCTTCAAGACGGGCTGGGACGACAAGCGAGACCTGCCCGTCGTTAGGGCAGTCAACCCATCACAAATCTTCTTTGACCTCACCGTCCGCGACCCAGATGACATCCGCTACTGGATTGAAGCCACAGTCATCTCATATGAAGAGTTCAAGCGGCGCGTCGACACCGGCCAGTACAAGGGCGAGAACCTCGCTGATGTGCGCCCAGACCGCTACCCTAAGTGGCTGCTCGACCCGAACCAGAAGGAAAGCTCACAGAACCTTCGTGATGTCTTCGAGTGGGTCACAGTCTACGAATACTACGACCGTGAAAAAGGCATCATGCAGCACTATGTGAAGCAGGCTGATGCCGTCGTGTTCGAGCAGAAGATTGACTACATCCCGTACTCGATGTTCTCACTGAACCAGTCCGGTGTCGACTGCCTCGGACTCAGCGAAGTTCAGCTCGTGTTGCACCAGCAAGAAACAGTCAACGACTTGCTGACACACATGAAGCAAATCACTTATCTAATGATTCCTCGAATCCTCTTCGATTCAGGACGCATCACAGAAGAAGATCTCAACAAAGCAGTCGAGGCTTCCGCAGGCGCGTTCATCGGAATCAACCCACAAAACAGCGAAGCACTGCGCACATTATCGACTCTCTTCTATGAGATGCCGATGCCGCAGAACCCAGTGGGCGTCAAAGAGTTCATCGCCCGACAGGAAGATGATGCAGCTTTTATTTCTGCACTTGCTGAGGCCGCACGAGGACAGGTTACCGGCGCACGGACTGCTACCGAGATGGCTATCATCGACGCCCAGATGCAAACCCGCCTCGCTACCCGAGAAGGACACCTCAACGACGCCATCGAAGATGTCGCAAAGAAGTGCTTCTACCTATGTAAGAAGTACATGAAGGAGCCACGCATGGTCCGCATCTCGGGTAACCGTAAGTGGGCAGAGCTCACACACTCAAACATCCGTGATGTTGAAGTCGACTTCAAGATGGTCAGCTACAGCCCCATCCGACAGAACCCCGCCGTGATGTCCGAGACGCTACTGCAGTTGCTGCCCTTCCTGGCGCAGAACCCCAACGTCGATACCCGCCGCCTCACCGAAGAGGTCGTGGCAGGTCTCAGCCTTCCCGCCCGCATCATCATGCCCGAAGAGGACGTGACCCAGAAGGTGGCTGCAGAAGCCGCAATGGCGCAACAAGCATCGCTTGGTGGTGCCGCAGGCGGTGGTGGTGGCGGTATCCCGCCAGAGATAGCCGCAATGCTGGGCGCGGAAGGTGGTGAGGCTCCCGGCGGTGCTCCCGCAGAGGCCAGCCTCGCCGCTGGTGGCGGAGCTCCCATCCGTGAAGGTACACCGGAGGCATAGTGGCTGAGTACGATGACATGATGGATAGCATGCGCCGAGGAGCACAGACTCAAGAGGCGTGCCCCCCTGCTACTGGCAACATCCAACTCAACATGGAGAACCGTCAGAAGGCTATCGATGAAGCCAACTACGGACCTGCCAACCCCGCTCTGGATGAGACAGGTGAGAACCAAGAGTTCTGGCAAACATACGCAGATAAGTTCAATGACTCAGTAGAGAATGTCATGAGTATGCGTTGTGAAGGATGCACATTCTTCGACCAGAGCCCCCAGATGACCGAGTGTATCGAGCTGGGCCTTGGCGACGAGGCAGACCCAGAACAAGCCGTCGAAGGCGGTGACCTCGGCTATTGCAACGCCTTTGACTTCAAATGCGCGTCCATGCGGGTGTGCTTCTCTTGGGCCGGAAGGCAGGACTAACGATGGCTGAGAAAACATACGAAGAGCGTATGCAAGAGCTACGCGCAGGGATTCCTCAAGGCGGTACCAAGTCAGGCAAGGCCACAACAAGTGAGCCGACGCCTACAGATACAGAGCTTGTGACAAGTAAAATAGCCGCCGCGCAACGACGTGCTGATGATAGAGCGGCGGCAGAAGCTGCGGGCGTTCTCGGGCCCTTGAGGCCCCCAAAGACGAAGATGCCCAAGTCTACCTATAAAGGTAAAACACCCGCTGATGCCGTACCCCGATTCATCGAATCGCTGCTGGGAGAAGAGGGCCAGGAAAGATCGCGCGCAGAAGAAGAGGGCGAGGGCATCGTCGGCAACTGGGCTGAGTTCAATGCAGAAATGACAGACAGTATGGGTCCAAACTGGGAGGCTGAGATGAGAGATGCTCTCTCCCAAATCACCGACCGCGCCGCCCTCGTCGACAAATGGGGGGCTGAGCGGCTCGATTCGGGCCCAGATCTTCTGGCTGACGACCTTGCCTCCCAGGCGGAACTCGAAATCAACCCCGACGTCAACGTCAACTATGACGACCCTCAAGCAATAGCCGATGCCGCAACTGACCATGCTGCTCAATACATCTACGATAGCGATGATACTGCCCACATAGCGGCAGCCGCCGCAAAAGACCTCAGCAACGCGCAGAAGCACGCCCAAGAAATCTGGTCGGGTGACGGACCTGGGGGAGAAGGTTCCGTTTATTTCTATGGGCTCGAAGGAGGCGGAATGCAGCGCGGCTACTGGGTGCGAGACGACGGTTCTGTTGTCAACGTGACCAACATCCTCTTGCCTCCGAGTGCCCGATGAGTTGGATGATGAACGACCTCGTCTGCCAAGAGTGCGGACATCGCGAATACGAAGCCATGTACCGACGCAAAGAAGGTCCAGATGATTGCCCCGAATGCGAAGTGCCTATGACAGTAAGTCTCAGTGGTATGCGCTTCGCTATCCATGGCCAAGGCCCAGGGTCATTCGCGCCTGTAGACTTCGGCGTGCTCGGTAAGGCCGAGACCAAGGAAGACTTCGACCGATGCGTCAAGACCATCGAAGAACGCTTCCCAGGTAAGAAGGTTCACATCGAAGGTGAGTCGAGTAAGAAGAAGCAAGAGCGACTGGACGCCATCCGGCATCGCAGCTGGCAGAAGAAAAAGAACAACAGCCTCAATGACAAGATGGTCAAAGAGATTCGTACACACAACAAGCGACTCAAGGCGGAAGGCCGCAAAGAAACAAAGAGCGCATCACAGCTTGCCAAGGGGACATGACATGCCCGACCCGTCTATGAAAGGAAGACTCACTGACGTTGAACTCGTCGAGTACGCACAACGCCAAGCAAGCTCAAGCCAGCGTAGCCTGAGACGTGTAAAAGACGACACCATCCGTGACGCTGTGGTCTACGAAGACCGAGAGACCGGTGAGCGCCGCACACTACCCAACAAGTTCATCAACGCGGTGGGCGCATCTGCTACGTTTGAACTGGTTGACCCAAACCTCATTCCAGGCGCACCTTTGCCTGAAGTCCGTTAGTACCTTCGTGGTATCCTCTACACTCTGCCGACGTCATAGGAGACATCATGGCTGAAGACACTCAGAAGAAAGTTGACCCCGAGCGCGACATCAAGCCAGTCATGGACCAAATCGACGCACTCCTGGCCGAAGGTGGAGGAGGCGAGATGGTCGAAGAAGAGGCTGTCGTCGAAGAAGACATGCCCACCGGCGATGACATGCCTGAAGAAGAAATGATGGCTGAAGGTGAAGAGGCCATGGAAGAAACCATGGAAGAAGCCATGGAGGGTGAGGTCGACCTTGCACCCCTTATGGATACCCTCGGAGCTACCGAAGAGCGCGCACAAGCTCTCTACGATGCCGCCCAGCAAATCGCCAAGACACAAGGCAAGACGCCGCAAGAGCTCGCCGACATGATTGCCGAGGACTTCGACATCCTCATGCAGCTTGAGATGCTGGCAGCACGCGGCGGTGAGCCCCAAGCAATGCCCGAAGGCATGGGCGCTATGGGCGGTCCCCCAGTCGGTGGAGCACCCCCGACGGAAGCACCCGCACCCGTGCCCGCTGAGATGGAGGGAATGTGATTTACGAGCACGAAGAAGACACTGATGTCACGGAGGTCAGCGATGGCGGCGGAGACGCCGATGTCGCAGACACCTCAGACGTAAGTAGCGATTCCGATGTGAGCGACTCCGATACCGGGGGCGCCGTTGAGGCAGCAGACGCTACTGAACCTGAAGACATGGAGGTACCCCAAGCCATCGATTGGAATGGTGAGCTCGAGGGCCTCAAGTCATCTGAGTGGTTCAGTACCCTTGATGAGGACGTCAGAGACGGACTCCTCAAAGGCCTCGAGAATAAGTACCAGAACTGGCAACGTGGCTACACGTCTAAGTTCCAGGACATCTCGAAGCAGCGGCGCGACCTTGCAGATCAAACAAAGCGTATCCGAGCAGAAGAAGCCAAGGTTCAACGATGGCTGCATGGTGACGTAGACCCACTGCACGAGAAGCAACGTGAGATTGACGAGCTTCAAGTGGCCCACAAGGCTGCCCTGGACATGCTGCGTCGAGAGTTCACAGAAGCCCACGAAAAGCTCGAGAACTCACACGGCTCAGCGATGGAAGAAGCCGTCAAGGCAAGAGAGGTTGCCGAAGCACGCATCGCGTCATTCGAAGAAGCTGCAGCTGCCGCAGAGAAGCAAAAGATAGATGAAGAGGTCACACTGCTCGAGCAAAAGCTCGTGAAGGAAGCCCCCGAAATCTACGAGAACGAAAAGGCCTTCAGCCGATATATCGCTCTCAGACACGGCGGCGATACACACGACGAAGCCATCGAGGCACTGCTGCCACTCTACCGGAAGCAAGAAGCAGCACCGCCACCGGAGCCAGAACCTGAGCCCGTACCCGAAGGTATGAAGCTCATGAACATGGGTCCCGATAGCTCAGCCGCTACAGAGACGGCTAAGATTCACAGCTACGATGAGATCATGGAGCAGCGGCGCAAGGAAGCTATGCGCGAGCAAGAGCTCCTCATGAACAGCTGAGAACTACAGACATGAGAAACCCCCGGTAGCCGAGGCCGCCGGGGGTTCTTCTTTGTCTACGCTGTTTAGGCGTAGATGGTGTACGTCAAGATGTCGCTATCATCGACGTTGCCGCTGAACTCCATCGTAAGAACACCACTACTGTTAATGTACGCGCGGATGACCGAACGATCACTGTCGCCCGCGCTTGTAACCACCACTGGTGCGTTCTCAAGCTCTGCAGTGAAGCCAGTCACGGTCGCCGCAGCGGCAGGGGTACCGTTACCCTTAGAGGTGCCCGTTAGTGGGGCGTTGGCTGCGCCGCCTGGCGAGAGAACGTAAGCACCCTCAGAAGCGTGAACCTTCGTCACTCGACCAACACGCACATGAAGCTGGAACGCCTGAGCGTCTGCAGGAGGGGTCGGAATAGCGCCAAGGGTGACGTCACCACCTGTGCTCATGTAAAGCGCCTCGCCCGTCTGAGCTGCCGCTGAAGTGTTCTTGCCGGTGATGACCTTGTAGGGAAGTGCCAGGGGCAGATACTCACCAGTTGCACCTGCGAAGTCGGCCACGAAGAACGGGCCGCGACTCTTGGTGAGGCTTGTGTTGTCTGCGGGCTCAACTGACAGGAAGTCACCCTGCATACCCGTAGCCACGATGATATCGTCCGCCGCGATAGGAGCCGCACAGTACACCTTAACGGCGTTTGAGCGCGTCTTGGTGACGCCGGGGATGATTTGGTCTTGCTTAAACTTAGCCATGATTCCTCTCCATGATTGCAGTCTTCTGCTAAGGAAGATTTCAAAGGATGCCACGGACTATCCGGGACACGACCATCTTATCGTATGCGGGATAAGTTGCTACAGGAATCGTAAAGTCAGACCAGCAACAGAGAAAACTAATGAGATCAAAGAGAAGGCCAGAGCTCGTTTACTGGCTCTCCAGTTGCGTCCCAAGTCATCGTGCCGAGTCGCATACGCCCAGTGCTGATGAGAACTCCAGCCAGGCACTGCCTCGAAGAACTCAGGACACTTCCGCTTCTCCCAGACATCAGAGTCAGGTAGACGGAGACGGTACCACAGACACATGCCCGCCCACTTCTTCTCTCGGTGGTCCCTCGGGTACTTAGCCCAGAGCCCGCATCGCCCGCATCGTGCCATAGTCGATGTAGCTTACAGCCTAATCAGCATCTTCCAGCATCTGCTGATACTGCTCTTTCATGATGGGGTCAGTCTCTGTGTGATACTTCTGGAGTAGATAGTCACGATAGTCAGCACCGACGACGCTCTTCTCCCGACGACGGTAGACCTCATCAACCACGTCATCTGTGATGTACCGAGACTCTTTTAGCTTTTTCACAGTCTCAGGATCATCCGCCAATCGTTGTAGAGCCTCATCATTCAAGCCGTCTACACCAAGAGGACCCTCGTTAAATCGAGCCAGAGCACCCACCTGACCTTCCAGTGTCTGAGTATCTGCAAATGAACCCCGACCCTCTCCAGCTACAAAATGGATCACCGGCGCAGACAACAACGCAGCCATCGCAGCCGAACCCAACACCGCGCTCTCTGCAACGAGACCTGGCTCAGCTCCAACTTGACGCGCTGCTTGAGCCTGTGCCTTTAGATTCGCTGCCTCTCGGGCAGAACGAACTACTTCCTGGCCCATCCTGTTCTGGCGGGGAAATCCAGGGCCATGGTAGGATGGCCGACTCGCATACTTCCCACCATCCATAGCCCTCTGCGTGGCGCGCTTCGCTGCTTTACTCTTTGTCTGAGGATCATCCGCGAGCTTCCTATAGTGGTCATGGGTGTATGTTCGATACCGATCTGTCGCAGCCTTCTGCGCCACATCCCGATCAACAGCACGCCCTACTTCGCGCTGAGCCGCGCCCGCTTGGCCCTTTAACGAGCGCCATAGATAGTCAGCGCGTTGAGGTACCGTAAGCTCCCTAAAAGGCATGCCTCCTGGCGCAAGTGGAGCAACGAGACCTGCCCCCCATAGCGCCTGCATCGCAGAGTCCGCATACCCCCGCCAAGGCTCACTACTACCACCCTCTTCGGCCTCTTCAAACTGACGAACCTCTTCACGCCTCGAGATGCCTTCAGCATCCCCTTCCTTCAACGCCTCCGAATACGCCGTTTGTTCTTCTGACGTAAGAGGGCGAGGACCGCCAGGGGGTGTGGGAGTCTTAAACTTGGACATAAAGCACCTCGATACCCAACCATAACACGCAAAAACCCGCCAGTGGCCAATCCACCAGCGGGTTCATCACCTCAGCACATAATGTCCTTATAGGACTTTAGTGTTGAAACAGTGGCTTGAAATACGGGACGTAAAAAAGCCACCGCAACTGGTGTATCAACTGACCGATAAACTGGCTACTTCTTATATTCTTCCAGCACATCAGGACTCACTTCGACTTCAACACCCTCAACGCCCTTGAACGCATCTTGCAGCGCCCCGGCAAGATCCTTTCTGGTTCTGTGGATCTTCCGTTTCCTTGACTCCGCCTCCCTCTCTTGGAACTCTTTGCGCTCGAAGTATCCAAGAAGCGCAGCGTACTGCTGTTTTTCATCAACCTGCTCTGGCGGGTCTCTAAATGGAAGGTCGAGGTGGTTGTATTCCCCACGTTTGAGGTGTCGGAATATCGATTCTCGGGTATGGTCGGCGTTATCTTTAGCAGAAGCGTCATGCTTGAACCCCCACCAATCCCAAGTCAAAGGCATTGAACCTCCCGGACCCGGTGGCGCAGTAAGTCGTGCTGGCCCCTGCCGGGGAAACGCGATTGAACCCCGTGACAGTGTGGTCATGCCCCACTCTTTTACTGGGTCAAACTCAGCAGCAAACGCTTTCTTGTACGTCGGAGTGTTTCTGATCTGAGCAAGAACCGCAGACCTGTCTCTGTCGTCTTGAGTGGTGGTCATCCGACCACCGCCACCGGCCTTGACCTTCTTCTCTCGAATCAACTCTTCAGGGGATTTATCCGGCATAACGACCTCTCAAACAACGATAACACGACTAAGAAGACTCAACCTTGTCCATGTGTGCTCGACATGTCTTGCAAGTCACGTCCTTGCCCCAAGGTGCGCACTGGTGCAGCCGCAGCCACTTACCGCACGATGTGCGCCACAAGAGCTTGCCGCCTACCTTCATGCGGTTGTTGCCAAGGCTCCAGTGCAACTTCATTACGGCTGATCAAGCTCTTCCGGGGTCATCAACCGACCCGCACCCCTCACTCGCGAAGGCTGGCGCTCAGTCGGAATCTCATGCAACGGCGTACCTGAACCAGGAACAGGGCCCCCTTCCTTCAACACCTCTGGATACGACAAGCCCACACCATATACCTTGTTCATCATATCCACATGAGAACGCATCGCCTTCTCAGCAACCCGAGTGTCGCGAGACCGCTTACCTGTGACTCGATCAATGTCTGACCGATACAGAACGTCACCCCACAACATCCGATGTCGAACGTCGTCCCGCTCACGCTCCGTCTTCGCTGCCGCAAGCTCCTGTGCGTCTGCCTCGCGATTCTTCCGATTCATGCGACGCATCTGCGTCAACATGTGTTTGAGCTCAGTAGAAGTTGGCGCACCCTCCACGGAAGGTGTGCCCGTGTCACCCGTATCGGTAGCCCGACCGCCACCACCAGCAGCAACCACCTTCTCTCGAATCAATGCTTCTGGTGACTTATCGGCCATGACTACTTCTTAGCAGGTGCCGCCGCATCTCGCGGAGCAATCGCATCGTTGAGCATGTCGAGCACCTTCATCAGCCCTTCAGGCGGCCCATCGTCACGGGCAATGACCTTCACGTCGTACTTGGCGCTGTTGTCGCTCTTGCGGCTGTTCTCGCTGTGGTTGGCCACAGAGCCGTGAATGGTGACATCGCAAGAGAACAGGCCAGCGTTGTACTTGGCGTGCGCTGTAAGGTCAGCCTTGCTATCTGATGTCTGCTTGCTGGAAGTAGACGACTTCACTTCCATCGTAAAGCGAACCTCCGCCTCCTTCACAGACAATGCCGGCGTGTTGATGATGGCAAGCAGCGGAACCTCAAGGTCAACCTGCTGGTTGCTAAACGTGCCATCGGCAGCCTGAACCGGCTTGGTGAACGAGAAGTCCACCGTGCGAGCCGTCATGTTTCCCTTGCCATCGTTGTCCAGGCCTACGTCCTGAATGAAGTCGCTGGATGCCTTAGCCAGAAGCGTCTGAGCACTACAGGCGGCCTTCAGGGGCCCCCCAATCAGCTGGTCCATCGGCAAGCCACCGAACTGGGATGACATGTTTACAAGGGAATCTGCCATGACGGTCTCCTATGGAAGCAACTTGATGAGCTGGTCATCTATCCTTGCATAACCTTCTGGCGGGTCGCTGCCCTTGAACTTGATCTCAAGCTTGGCTGCGTTGTGACTCGGCTTAAACCAAGAACCACCACGAGACGGGCGAACAATCAAATCGTGCTCACCACCCTCCTCTCGCATCCCCTGGATGTCTACAGCCATCTTTACAGTCAACTCAGATACCCGAAGACTCTGACCCGTTGCCAACGTCTGCAGCGGCACCGTCACATCCTTGTCGACCAACTTCCCGTCAACCCAGGAGGGAACCCTAAGAACCACCATCTTCGGCGCATAAACCTGCCTGCCATCCTGCAACACAGGCTCACCCTTGTCATCCAGCTGACGCTCCCAGAACTCTTCCCTGCTAAGAGCGTCGAGCTCGTGTCTCTCTGCAATGTCGGTCGCAGCGAGCACCGCAGACTGAATCGACTTTACAAGGTCGTCGAGTGAATGCTTAGCCATTCTTCAGACCGTAGTTGTCCTTGGCCCAACCGTCACCCTGAAGAGAAAAGCTCGTCGTCGAGATCATCTTCTTCATCTCGTACTTGCACTGCTCGCACACAGGCGCAGGGTCACCATGCTTCTGCAGCAACTCCTTCCGCTTTCCACAGCTCTCACACTCGTACTCATACAGCGGCATTAGTCACCCTCCTTCAACACATAGCGAGATGCCGTCTCCTTCCGTCGCTTCTCCTGGCGATGCGCCAAGTCAATCAACCTCTGAAGGTAGCGTTCTACAGATATGCCGCGTTCTGCGGCGTAGGTCTCCAACCACTGGTGGTCGCCTACCTCAAGGTCGAAGGTCAGCGTACTCATTTTAGGTTTGCGTCTGCCCATCATCCACCATCAACGTCGAAGACAGCAATAATCGGTGTCAACTCCCCCACGTAGCAACCTTCTACATTGAAGCTGAAGTACTCCTCGGCGTCTTCCTGCGAAGCAAAGTCCCGCATCAACACCTCGATGCACTTTGCGCGGTCGTAAATGGCCACAGGCTGCATGCCGCAGCGATAGCCGACACCCACCAGGGCATCGTCAAAGCCGTCCCATAGAACGGCCTCAGGGCTCATCTCAGACAGCATCTCGTGAACCTCGCTCATGCCATCCACCCATGAGGAATCATGTGGCCCGGACCATGCGGCGTCTCCTGAATCAGAATCGACTTACCGTTGGCGTCGACACCACCGTACACCGGCACGTCCTGCAGCGTCGGGTCAGGCGACCAGTAAAACGCAATCACCTCATCGCCTGCCTTACCCCACCACCGTGGGACCCCGTGCGCTGTGTAGTACTCGTGCACCGAAGCATGCGCCGCAGGCACCTTCTCGTTGTCAGACCACTGACTCCAACCCTCAGGTGGCTTGATGTGACCGGCGCTATCGCGCTCAACAACGTCCTTTGCCTCAACCTCAGCAGGAGCCTCAGACACACCCGGCGCCTTCAGCGGCTCCGCCTTTACAGGACCAGAAGACACGGCCACAGGTGCCGGCGCCACCCGCCCCGTCTGACGACCCGACTCCATCGCAGAGAGGCCGCGCAGTAGCGCCATGCGCGCCACCAAGGGCCGTGTGACCTCTACACCAAACTCCCGAGCCGCAGGGCTGTCCGCCACTACGTCAATCAATCTGTCCAGACGCTCCAAGAGCTCCTTCTCCAAGTCCAGGCTGAGTGTCGCAGGCTTCGCTTTCCGTGGCATGGTCCCTCCGTATGTCGTACTGGTAATACCGGACTGTGCGAGTGTCAAGAAGACGGCTCGGTAATGGGTATACCTCTATGGTAGCCCTTTTGAGAGTTGGTTTTGGAAAAGGAAAGGGCCCCCGGCTTGGGGCCCGGAAGGCGGCTCGGCGGGGTGTACCCCCCCTCCCCGGCGGCCGGTGTCGGGTGTCACGTGCCACATCACACGGCGGGCCGGGGGTCGGGGTATCGGGTCGAACCGGTCAGATCGGATCCCATTGGCGGACACGCGCCCGCGCGCAAGGGGGACGATCGACCATGGATA
>MPLU02223452.1_pt1 | contig 39088 bp, 39 predicted proteins | sample 1617381 | NCBI WGS metagenome assembly MPLU02 (sample SAMN05944801, study PRJNA350692) | marine metagenome | biome: marine; feature: ODZ; material: water; isolation source: 90 m water sample filtered on 0.2 um supor filter | place: Pacific Ocean | collected 2012-04-08 | depth 90m m
ATTATCACTCCTCGATAATCCCTGTTGAATTCTTCGCGAATGACTCTTACAACTAACTCCGGTTCCCTAAACAGCAGGCTCGGTGCCTTTGCGCTACCGGCCAGTTCATTGATCTGTTGCCACTGATCTAACAGTCGTCGAACATCGCGTTCTATTTCTTCTGCTGTCACATCTTCTGCGGCGGTTCGAACGATCACACCGTGTTCTGAAGGTTTTACCTTGTCGAGGATATTTCGGAGTCGACGTCGCTCCTTATCGTTGAGTCTCTTGGAGATTCCGTAGGTATCGCTGTTGGGAACCAACACCACAAACCGTCCCGGAAGGCTGACTTCTGTCGACAGTCGCGCGCCTTTGTGAGCAATCGGGTTCTTTGTTACCTGACAAAGTATCGATTGCTGAGCGCTGAGAAGATCTTCGATTCGAGCGTCGTCTTGTCTTCGGCCTAAGCGGCTTCTCGGCTTCTTGGGTTTCGGTGCCGGTGGTTGTGATTTATCCCCGTCAAGGTCGTCACGGTCGTAGGTGACATCTCCGCGATACAGCACAGCATTCTTTGGTGTTGCTATGTCCACGAAAGCGGCTTCCATGCCTGGAAGCACATTCTGGACCTTTCCGAGGTAGATGTTTCCGTGTATCTCGCTTACGTCGTCTGACGGGCGACTCACGTAGTGTTCGATGAGGGATCGGCCTTCGAGCACTGCTACGTGGGTAACACCATCATGAACATGGACCAGCATTTGGTAGCGACCTACGGGTCGTCCTTTACGTTCTCTTCCTCGTCGCCTTTCTAGTTGTTCACTGTCGAGCGAGACTGGGTCATCATTAAGGATCGCCTCGACGGGTTTGCCGGATCGTTGCCTCTCGTCTTGCTGGGTAGCTCCTCCACGGCCCTTACCGCCTCTTCGACGACGTTTACGAGCTGGTTTCGGCGAGGACTTTTCTTCGTTGTTTGAATCGTGGGCACGGTTGCTTGCTGGGCTACGCGTGTCGCCTACTTGGGGTTTGGTTTCTGTTGTTGAGCGTGAGGCTCGGGTCCGCGATCCGGTCGATCGTGTCCTTTTTCGCTTTGGACGGTCCTCGGTTGAAGGACTAGAAGCTTTGGTGTTCCCTGAAAGTGTTCGGGTTCGATTCCGCGCGGGAGTTTCCTCTGCACGGGAAGTTGTTCCCTTGTCTTCATTTTGGGTGGCGCCGCCGATTGTTCGGCGTCTACGCACAGGAGTCGTTTCCTGTGACTCCTCGAGCCCTTCCTCGGGCTTTTTTTGGTTCATTATGAGTATTCCTTGAGTTGTGGTGATTTAGACGGCGTCAACGGTTCTTGCCATTGGCCCTCGTGTTCGATCCATTGGTGGGTGCGGCGCGCGATCCCCATTTCGGCTCCGGGGGCGAGCACGTCTACGAGCTCGCTAGGTCGAATGACCCTTGGTTTTGCCGAAAGCTCCGCTATGACGATCGGGCCTCGTTCTGACTCGCCGTCCATACGAAGGTCATATACGCCGTAGCGAATGTTTTCGCGCACTAGTTCGTTTTTCTTCTTTCGTTCAGTCTCTATCTCTGAGCCAGCTAGGGCTCTTTCAATCGCGTCTTCGACTTCTCGTGCTACCGCTCCCAGTATGTCGAATTTCCAACCGCAAGTGACAACGGTTTCTTGCAGGGAGCCTCCGCCCTTGGGTTCAACCGTTAGAGCGACGACATCGAATCCTGTGGGCAGCGCTTCGCTTAGAGCTATTTGCATTTGTTGTTCGTTGTGCAATTTTCCTTGGCCCCAGCCAATACATGCAATCTGTCCATCGACGATGGAGTCGGGGCTCAACGGCACGTCGAGGTACTCAGCTTCGGACTCATAGCAAGTAGGTAAAGCTAACCCGAAACTCATGCGGACCCGGGGTGAGAAACCTTCGCTGTAAGTGATCGGTACCCCGCAACGCCTGAGCGCTCTTTCCACGATTCGTGCAACGTCGCGATGTCCCACAAAGCGAACTTTGCCCATTTTTGAAAAGCGAATTCTTAGCCGCACGGGTATCCCCCACCTATCAAGGTGGGAGCTACACGTTGACCCGTGAAGGTTCGTAACATTACGTTCCTCCCACTTCCGCTCTAGGGCGGAGGTCCACCGGCACAACATGGCCGATTGCTAGGTCTTGGCCAGTCCCTTGACTTCCACCATTTGGCGGAACTGGGGACGCAACCACGTGTTCGATCCCGTATTCGGTGCAGGCCCCGCAGTCATAGCATGGGGTCCAACGGCAGTCTTCGAGGCCGAATCCGGCCAACGCGTCTTGCCAATCTTGCCAAAGAAAATCTTTGTGTAGCCCTGCGTGAATGTGATCCCAGGGTAAAACTTCGTTCTCGTCTCGATGTCGGTGAACGTACCATTCGATATCTAGTTCTGAGGCCCTCATTGCTTCTTCCCAGAGGGTTAGATCGAAGTGTTCGCTCCATTCTTGGAAGGTGCCGCCGTGTCGCCATACGTGTTCAATTACTCGTCCGACGCGGCGGTCTCCTCGACTGGTAATTCCTTCAGCTGTCGATGCTTCAGGAGCGTGCCATTTGAGGTGGACTCGTTTATTTCGTCGAAGTCTCTCGCGGAGTAACTCAACTTTTCTCCGCAGCTCTGCGGATTCATTCTGACCAAACCATTGGAACGGAGTGTGTGGTTTGGGAACGAACCCTCCAAGAGAAACGGTAACTGAGGCTTTCTTCGTGTATTCCTGACCAATCGCAACGCAATTCTCGGCTAGATCAGCTATTGCGAGGGTGTCTTCGTCCATTTCTGATGGAAGGCCAGTCAGGAAGTACAGCTTCATACGATGCCATCCCTGGCTGTATGCGGATCGGACGGCTTCGTACAGGTCTTCTTCGGTCACTAGCTTGTTGATGATCTGTCGCATCCTCCATGAGCCCGCTTCGGGCGCGAAGGTGAGGCCTGTTCGTCGAGCTCGAGAGACTTGTGCTGCTACTCCGACTGTGAATGCATCTACGCGAAGACTGGGTAATGAAACGCTCACTCGTCCGCAGGTCCCAGGTTCGTCGATCGTGCCGGTTACGACTTCTTCGATATTGCTGAAGTCGGCGGTGGACAGTGAAGTGAGGCTCACTTCGTCATAGCCAGTTCGTTCAAGTCCCTTCGAAACCATTTCGCGGACCTGGCTAGCTGGGCGCTCTCTTACGGGTCGAGTGATCATGCCGGCTTGACAGAAGCGGCAGCCTCGTGTGCAGCCTCGAAAAATTTCAACGTTTAGACGGTCATGGACTACTTCTGTAAGCGGCACTAGTTGATTGCGTGGGTACGGCCAGTCTGCGAGGTCGGCCACTGTCCGTTTTTGGACGCTGACCGGGACATCGGGGTGTTTCGGTTGGACGCCCACGAGTTTGGTGCCGTCATATGTGGCCTCATACATGGACGGTACGTAGACGCCCGCAATTTGGGTCAGTGCTCGTAAGACGTTTTCTCGACTGCCTGGGGGTTTTCCTGATTTGCGCCACTCTCCGACTGTGGTTGTGATTTCAGCGATCACCTCTTCGCCGTCGCCCATCACGAAAAAGTCAATGAAATCTGTGAGCGGTTCAGGGTTGTAGGCGCAGTGACCTCCGGCCCCGATCAGCGGGTCCGCGTCACCTCTTTGTGAGGCCCTCACTGCGAGACCAGCAAGATCTATGCAGTTCAAGACATTGGTGTACACAAGTTCGGCAGAGAGATTGAAAGCGAGTATGTCGAACTCTTCAGCTGGTCTGTGGGTGTCGACTGAGAAGAGTGGCAGACCGTTGGAACGCATCTGGGCTTCCATGTCTGTCCAGGGCGCGTAGGAACGTTCAGCGAAGGCATCTGGCCGCTCGTTCAGTAACTCGTACAGGATCTGTAGGCCTTGGTTCGGTAACCCGATTTCGTATGTGTCGGGATATGTCAGTAGCCACGATGTGGCGTCAGGCTTGTAGATGTCTGTGCAGGCTCCGTCCTCGCAGCCGATGTAGCGGGCGGGCTTTTCCACCCTAGGGAGGAGAGGCTCGAGCCGGGGCCACAGCGAGGTCATTTGAGGGCTGATTCTAACGCTCCAAGCCCGCTTTTCCAGATTATGGACGTCTTTATTGCGGCGGTCACGCTAGATGTCTTCGCGCGCTGATGTTGATAACGAGACCAATCAAGCCGAACGCTACGACCGTAGAGGACCCACCATGACTCAGAAAAGGAAGTGGAATTCCAGTTATTGGCATGATTCCCATCGTCATTCCAACGTTTTGGAATATTTGGAAGGTGAACATGGATAGGGCCCCGACACAAGCGAACGTTCCAAATAGATCATTTGAGGCCCTGGTAATGAACCAGATTCGAGCGAGCATGTAGGCGTACAAAAGCAGCAGCGCAGAGACTCCTAAGAATCCGAATTCTTCACCTAGCGCGGTGAAAATGAAGTCGGTCTCTTGTTCGGGTACGAGGTTGAGGTTGGTTTGCGTTCCCTGTAACCATCCCTGTCCTCTGACGCCTCCAGCTCCTATGGCGATTTGTGATTGGTTGATGTTGTAGGAAGCTCCTTGGATGTCGAATCCAGGGTCAAGGAAAGCGGTGAGCCGTTGTTCTTGGGTCTGACGCAATATCTTGGGGCCTCCGAGGTTGTCGCTGTTGAACATCCCGGCAACCACGATGACCCCAACCACGGTTGTCACAAAGATGTGTTTGAGCTGCGCTCCAGAAACCAACAACACTCCCATACCGATCGCGACGAAGACCAACATGGTGCCAAGGTCCGGCTGCAGGTAAATAAGGCCTAGAGGAACGGCCAACATCAGATATGCGTTAGACAGAGTGACTAGTCGAAGGTGTCCGTCTTGGTTGGCGACGAAGGCGGCCAGCGCGATGACAACTGCTACCTTCGCAAATTCGGCCGGTTGTATCTGAAAGGTGAGACCGGGTAGTTCGTACCATGCTCGGGCTCCGTTACGTTCAACTCCGAAAAAGAGGACTCCTACCAGAGCAAGCATCACTAGCAAATACGCCTGGTTAGCAAAGTCGCGATAGAGCCTGTAATCCAAGAATGTTGCCGCAATCATCACCGCTATTCCCAGAGCGACAAAAATGATCTGTCGTTTTGCATAGGTCAAGGGATCTTGGCCATTGAACTCAAGAACTCGCCATGTGGAGGAGTAGTTCAGCGCAACGCCAATCGCTGACAGCAAGATGGCTACTATGCCGAGCGAGTAGTCGGCGTAACGAAGCGGAGATCGCAGCTCTTTGCGGAGCGGTAGATTCACTGGTCGCGCTCCTCTAGGTCGGGGATGCCGTCACCATCGACGTCTTCGGGGCTGTTGGCGCGGGGCACTTGAATCCCCCACGGGCAGCCCTCTGGTACGTAGCTGGTGAAGGCCTCATATCCTCGCAAGGATTCTGGAATTTCGGGACATTCGGGTCTCGGTGCTATGAATGCCACCTGGGGGTCTGGCCACCTTTGCTCGTAGGCACGTAAGGCCTCGAAGATCTTTCGTGCTACCGGTGCTGCTGCCTCACCGCCAAATCCGGCCTCTTCCATGATGACAGCGACGACATAGCGCGGGTCGTGCCTTGGTGCCCATGCCACGAATACAGCAGAGTCTTCCTTTTTTCGCTGCAGGACTGAGTTTCTTCCTTCCGCCTGCGCTGTTCCGGTCTTGCCTGCTATTGCGTATCCGGCGGCGTCATAGCCTTCGAACGCCCGCCAGGCGGTGCCGCGTCGCGCTTTACTAGATACTCCGTGTAAGCCTTCTCGTACGATCCCTGAACCTTCAGGAAATTCTGCTAGTCGCTGAATACGGGGCTCGAAGTCAATCACTGATGAACCGAATTGTGTTTCGGTGCGAGACACGACACTCTCAACGATATTTGGGCTGAACAAAGTTCCGCCGTTGGCAAAGGTGGCGTAGGCGTTTGCGAGTTGTATTGGGGTTACTGAAACGAATCCTTGGCCGATTCCTGTATTGATGTTGTCGCCGGGTAGCCACTGGGTTGATTCGCCATACGGGTTGTATGCGTCTGGGTTGGCTTCAAATAATGCTTGCTTGATGTCTCCATCTCCGACCCGACCGCTTTTCTCGAACGGCAACTGGATTCCTGTTTGATTACCGAATCCGAGGAGTTGTGCCATGTCTTGAATTGCCCATTGCTCTTCACCTCGGATCCAATACAGGTCGTGTGCCACCTTGTAGAAGTACGCGTCGCTGGACCGCGTTATGGCTGATGAGAGATCGACAACCCCTAATGGTGCTTTGTCTGCGTTGTAGAAAGTACATCTGCCGGTGCACCCGTATTTGTCAGGGATCTTGAAGTAACCAATGTCGTAATAAGCCGCTCTGGGAGAGATGAGCCGAGCTTCGAGACCCGCTAACGCCGTGACTAGTTTAAAAACTGAACCTGGTGAATAGAGACCTTGGACGGCTCTGTTATTTAGGGCGCCCGGGGCGTACGGATTTTCAAAGACCGATTGGTACTCGAGTGTGGTTATTCCACCGACCAGCCAGTTGGGGTCATATGTGGGATGGGAGGCCATAGCCAATACATCGCCGTTTCTAAGATCCATCACTACTGCGGCGCCACCTATGGCTGGGAAAAAGAATCCGCTGTCTTCGCTGACAGTTTTTCGAGCTGCTATCAACCCTTGCCTTAGGTACGACTCGGTCGCGGCTTGGAGATCTGCATCGATTGTTAGGTAGACGTCGGACCCCGCTTTCGGAGTCGTTTGGTTCACTATTCGGTGAACTCTTCCCGTGCTATCTACTTCGAGTTCTGTTCGTCCCGGATGGCCGTGGAGGTCTGCTTCGAAGATCTGTTCGATCCCTGATTTTCCGACTCTTTCTGAGGGTAGATAGTCCTCCTTAAGAAGGCGATCCTCCTGCCCTTGCGACATGGCTCCGACGTAGCCAATCACGTGCGCACCAATTTCGTTTTGAGGGTAAACGCGACTCATAACCCATTTCGCTTCAACCCCTGGTAGCGACTGTTCCGAGATCCGCAAAAGGCCGTATTCATCAAGTCCTGTCGCTACAACCTTTGCTGCGAGCGGGTGGGTTTGTTGATCTAGTAGGCGCAAACTGAGGACCGGTACGGGAATGTCGATCAACTCAGAAAGTTGTTCTAAGACGTAGTCAACTTGGCCCGGTGCGTATCGGGATTGGTTCACCGTTACGACACCGGTCCTGATGTTGTCCGCTAGTACCACGCCGTGCCGGTCGAGAATTCGGCCGCGGGTCGGCTGAGTAACCACTATTTCGACGTGATTTAAGTAGGCTTTGTCGGCTAATTCTTCGCTTGTTAGCACCTGCAAATACCACGCCCGCGTGAGCAGTGCAGCGAATAGACCGACAATAAGTACTCCAAGAAACGCTAGTCGTCGACTCAATTGGTCATTCATGGATCTGAACTGTTTCAAGAGGAAACGCCCAGCGAACAAGAGGAGCTAATAGCACCGTCAATAGTGGCGCTGAGCCCGCGGTGACCAGAGCTATGGCACCTAGTTCTCGTCGCGTGACGTATTCAAGACCAATGAGCGCTCCAATGGCAGCAAATAGTGATGTCGCGGTGGCCGCGAGTAACGCGACGGTCAATGACCGAGTAAAGATGTTCCGTTCAGCCAATTGCCTAGAAATAGAGCCTGCCACATACCCAGCTATAGAAAAGGTCAGTGCCGTCATTCCGAACGGAGTGTGCAGGACTAGGTCTACGGCAAAGCCGACTATGAAACCGACTAAGGCACCATTTGGTGGAGTCAGGTACAGGCTCACAAGCACTACCACTACTAGTGGCAGGTCAACGATGTAGCCGCCGATCCGGAAGTGCGGTACTACTGCAATTTGAATCAAAAGTATCGTCGCAAAAATTGCTACAAGTCGAGAGATCTCTCGGCTGGTCATCGTCATGGTGTCGGCTCTTCGGTTGAGCTATCGGGAGATTCATCTTCGGGTACCCGGTCAACGACAACTGGTTCAGGTGCATCTGGGTAAAACAAGAGGACTTGAACCCATCTGAGTCTGTCGAGGTCGGCTGCCGGATGGACGGTTATCCGTTGTGTGCCCTGTACGGCGTTTGGCACCACATCCACCACTGTGCCGACGAGCAGTCCTTCTGGGAATGTGCTGCCTTGAAACCCGCTGGTGACCACTGTCTCACCTGGTATGACCACAGTGTCCAGCTCTATGAAGCTGACTTCAAGATCTCGGTTTTGTCCTTTGCCAGATGCGATTCCGTCGTCTCCTGACCGGACCATTCGAACCCCAACATCGAAGTTGGGGTCGGTCAGCAATTCAACCTGAGAGCGAGTCACTGAGACAGCAGAAATTCTTCCTATGACCCCTGCTCCGGTTTCCACTGGCATGCCTATGACAAGCCCGTCTCGCGACCCCTTGTCGAGTTCTAAGGTGCGTTGATAGTTCGATATTGGTGCGTCGATAACTCGGGCTGTTCGACGACCAACTTGAGCGACACGATCGCGGGCGCCGAGTAGAGACAGTAGAGCTTTTCTTTCTCGTTCAATTTCTCCCACCTCCAGCACGGAGTTTTGCAATTCGGCAATCTTGGCTCTCAACAGGGCGTTGCGAGCTTCTAATTCGTCGTAGCTGGTGACTGCCTCCCAAGCTCCTCCGACGGGCTCAAATATTCGAGTTGAGGTTGATCGCAGAGGACCGAGGGCGTCGAGGACAACACCTCTAGCTGTGTCAATGGCTCCCCCCTCAGAGCGGAGGTCGATGGTTATGAGAATCAGAGACGTTAGGACGAGTAGCGCTAACCGAAAGCGTGAACTTCGACTTCTCCTCATGTTTGAACGACGCGCCACAACTGATTCCGTTTAATACTGGTTGCCCGACGAGAAGAGCACGCCTCTGAGGACTTCAAATTCTTCAAGGGCTTGCCCTGAACCTCGAGCCACCGCGTATAGCGGGTCGTTTGCGATGCGAATTGGCATACCCGTTTCGTTTGCGAGGCGTTGGTCGAGCCCTCTCAGTAATGCTCCTCCGCCTGCCAACATGATGCCTTCGTCCATGATGTCCGCCGCCAATTCTGGTGGTGTCTGGTCGAGCGTGTATTTGACGGCGTCAATGATTGAGCTGATTCCCTCCTCGAGGGCTTCTCTCATTTCAACGCTGCTAACCGTCACTGTCTTGGGTAGCCCAGTGACTAGGTCTCTCCCTCGGATCTCTGCGTACATTTCATCAGGAAGCGGCCATGCTGAGCCCAGAGCCACTTTGACTTCTTCTGCGGTGCTTTCACCCAAGGCAACGCTGTATTCCTTTTTCACATATTGAGTAATCGCCTCGTCAAGGACGTCTCCTCCAATACGGGCCGACTGGTTTGCGACGAGGCCTCCTAAAGAGATCACCGCTACTTCGGTGGTTCCTCCTCCAATGTCAACAATCATGCTGCCGTGCGGTGATTGGATTGGAAGACCAGCCCCTATTGCTGCCGCCATGGGTTCTTCGATGATGAAAGCAGGTTTTCGGGCCCCCGCGTACTCAGCCGCTTCCTGGACTGCTCGTTGTTCGACTCCGGTGATACCAGACGGCACGCATATAACCATGCGTGGTTTAGCCCATCGACTCCCCGAAATCTGATCAATGAAGTAACGAAGCATCTTCTCGCACACGTCGAAATCGGCGATCACCCCGTCTTTGAGAGGTCGGACCACCTGAATGTGTGATGGAGTTCTTCCAGCCATCCTTTTCGCTTCATGTCCGACAGCTAGCGGAGTGCCGTTGGTCACGTCGATAGCTACTACTGATGGCTCATCAAGAACGATTCCTCTACCTCGCACATAGATCAGCGTGTTAGCAGTGCCGAGATCAACTGCTATATCTCTTCCGCCGAGACTTCTGAGACCTGCGCGACCTCTCATGACCCGCACCTACCCCGCGCGGCGAAGAAAGCTACCCCGTTAACAAACGTGGACTTTCTTCGAGTTGCATCTTGACGGATCATGGGTTTCCCAATCAGAGTCCTGGGAAGAAAATATTGATTTCACGTTCAGCCGATTCGTTGGAATCGGAGCCATGAACCAGATTTTCTGTCACGACTAATCCGTAATCTCCGCGAATAGTTCCTGGTGCAGCGGTCGCGGGGTTGGTGCTGCCCATTAGGTTGCGAACGATCGCGAATATCTCGTCTCCCGCGTCGGAGGGGCCTTCGACCACCATGAGCATGGCCGGTGAGCGCGTGATGAAACTGATGAGATCTTCGAAGAATGGTTTGCCTTCGTGTTCTTCATAATGAACTTCTGCTGTAGCTCGGTCAATGGTTCTGAGTTCTGCTCGGCTGAGTTGTAGGCCTTTGTGTTCAAGGCGGGCGATAATCTCACCTACAAGTCCGCGCTCGACGGCATCAGGCTTGCAGATAACAAACGTACGTGGCACTTGATCTCCTTGAACACGTTGGACTCAATGGTGGTAAGGCTACCGCGAGGTATCAACGAGTTGACTTCGGGCTTCAGAAGCCACGTACAGCGAACCTGTGACGAGAACGATGCCGGTCTCTCCAGCAATTTCTATTGCTCGATCTACGGCATCTGATACTTGGGGAACTACTTCTATAGCAGCATCATTGCCTTCCAAAGCGGTGCCTAATTCTTTTGCTGGCACCGCTCGAGCCCAGTTGGCGGCTGTTGCGATAATTCTTGAATATTGCTTGCCGTCGAGAGCGTTGAGCAGCTGTAGCGGGTCGCGGGGTCTGTTGACTCCGATCACTAAGAGGGGGCGTTCTTCAGTTGCGAAATCATGGAAGAGGGTGTCTGAAACCACTGATGCTGCGGGCGGATTGTGGGCTCCGTCAATGATGACTGTGGGGTGTCTTTGGATGATTTCGAATCGTGCGGGCAAGGTCAGCTGAGTAAATGCTTCAGAAATCAGATCCGGGTCTAGCTGTTGACCAAAAAAAGCTTCTGCTGCTGCTACAGCAGTCGACGCATTTCGGGACTGGTGGGCACCGTGGACGGGCAGGAAGATCTCGTTGTGGTGACCATAGGGTGTCGAAAAATCTGCTAAACGACCGCCTACGGCAAGGTGGTCTTCGTCGACATCAAAGTCCAGGTGACGTTGCCATAGCTCTCGGTGCGGAATATTGGCGATGATGTCAATGAGATCAGGGGAGGTCTCTCCGCAAATTACGTGTGTGTCGTCGGAAATGATGCCTGCTTTTTCTCTGGCAACATCAGTAAGGGTTGGGCCGATGGTCTCCAGATGGTCTGGACCGATGTTGGTGATTACAGCGACTTGGGCATCAATGACGTTTGTGGCATCCCATCTACCACCCATTCCGACTTCGATGACGTTGACGTCTACTGCCGTGGCAGCAAACCAGTTGTAGGCGGCGGCGCATAACACTTCGAAGTAACTCAACGGCTGACCTGTTGCTTCGATAACCCATGGTTCGATTTGAGCGATCTCCGAAAGCGCTAGGGTCATCGATTCGTCATCAAGGGGTTCGTTGGCGATCGTGATGCGGTCGTTGACACGGTCGATATGAGGCGAGGTGTAGCTACCGACGTCAAGTCCTGTTGCGCCGATGAGCTCCACCAACATTCGTGATGTGCTGCCTTTGCCGTTTGTTCCCGTGATGTGGATGGCGGGAATGTCGCGTTGAGGGTTCCCGAGGAGTTCCATCAACAGATTCATTCGTTCTAGCGACGGAGGAGTTGTTTCATTTCCTCCGAGGTGTTGTTCAAGGTTGTAATGCCCTTGGAGCCACTGCAAAGCCTCGTCGTATGTGTGCAGGGGTTTTGATGTGGTGTCGGTCGAGCTTTGGCGGTTTCTTGTCCGCTTAGGAAGCCTGGCGCTCGCCACCGCTGTCATCCCTGCGTGGCACCAGGGTTGGGTTTACCTTGTCGAGCACTACATCTCGGTCGATGATGCATCGAGCGATGTCTTCCCTACCAGGAACCTCGTACATGACGCCTAGTAGGACCTCTTCAAGGATTGCGCGTAACCCACGTGCTCCTGTGTTGCGGAGAATGGCTTGATCAACAACCGCCGTGATTGCTTCGTCGGTGAATTCGAGTTCGACGCCATCGAGTTCAAACATGCGTTGGTACTGCTTTATCAGCGCATTGCGGGGTTCTAGGAGAATGCTGGTTAGCGCTGAGTGGTCGAGCTCATCTACGACTCCTACGACTGGGAGGCGGCCGATAAATTCGGGGATGAGTCCGTATTTTTGGAGGTCTTCGGGCATGACTTCGGGCAGGAGTTCAAGATTTGCTCTTTCGTTGACCGATTTGACGTCTGCACCGAATCCGACTGCTCGATGGCCTATCCGGTCCGCGATAACTCGTTCTAATCCGTCGAAAGCGCCGCCACAGATGAACAGGACGTTGCTTGTGTCTATTTGGAGGAACTCTTGGTGGGGGTGTTTGCGTCCACCTTGGGGTGGCACCGATGCTTGGGTTCCTTCGAGGATTTTTAGGAGTGCTTGTTGGACACCTTCACCGGACACGTCGCGGGTTATTGAGGGGTTTTCTGCTTTGCGAGCAACTTTGTCGATCTCGTCGATGTAGATAATGCCGGTTTCGGCTCTCTTCACGTCGTAATCGGCTGCCTGGATGAGTTTGAGTAAAATATTTTCAACATCTTCACCTACGTATCCGGCTTCGGTGAGTGCTGTGGCGTCGGCTATGGCGAAGGGCACGTTGAGCATGCGAGCCAGTGTTTGGGCCATCATCGTTTTCCCGCACCCTGTGGGGCCGATGAGCATGATGTTGGATTTGGCGATTTCGACGTCTGATTCGAGGCTTTGCCCGAATTGGACTCGTTTGTAGTGGTTGTAGACGGCTACTGAGAGGATTTTCTTCGTTCGTTCCTGTCCGATGATGTATTCGTTGAGAAAGTCGAAGATCTCTGAGGGTTTGGGAACTTCGTCGAAGCTGACTTCAGTACTGTCAGCTAGTTCTTCTTCGATGATTTCGTTGCATAGATCAATGCACTCGTCGCAGATGTAGACGCCTGGGCCAGCAATGAGCTTTTTGACTTGTTTCTGAGATTTTCCGCAGAACGAGCATTTCAGTAGCTCTCCGCCGTCTCCGAATTTCGCCACGTTACCGGTACCTCATTCTGGTTATTCGACCCCGCGTGGGTCGATAGCCGTTTGCTAAGGATGGCACAGCCGGGTCAGAACGGGGGGACGTTCCGAGGTAAACGCTGCGCTGCCTCGTGCATTGTCGATTGTTGGGGGTATGAGATGAGAGTACCGAGTGATTTTGCTTATGAACAGCAGAATTCTCAGGCAGCTCGTATTGGCCCGTCTTCTGCCACTTCGCGGCTATCGATCACGTCATCAATAATTCCGTATTCTTTGGCTGATTCTGCATCCATGATGAAGTCTCTATCGGTGTCGGTGTGGATGCGCTCGAGGTCTTGTCCGGTGTGGCGGGCCAAGATTCCCTCGAGGAGGCCTCTCATCCGGTCGATTTCTCTTGCAGCGAGTTCGATGTCGGTGGCTTGTCCCATGGCCTGGCCGTAAGGCTGGTGGAGGAGAACTCTGGCGTGTGGGAGTGCCATTCGTTTTCCTGGGGTGCCTGCTGCGAGGAGAACCGCTGCGGCGGAGGCTGCTTGGCCGAGGCAGATGGTCGTGATGTCGTTTCGTATGTATTGGCTCGTGTCGTATATGGCGAACAACGCGTTGATGTCGCCGCCGGGTGAGTTGATGTAGATGTTGATGTCTCGATCTGGGTTTTCTGATTCGAGGTGGATCATTTGGGCGCATACCAAGTTGGCAATTGTGTCGTCGATGGGAGTTCCCAAGAAGATGATGTTTTCTTTGAGGAGGCGGGAATACAGGTCGTAGGCGCGTTCTCCTCTGTTGGTTTGTTCTACGACTGTGGGGACTAGGTAGTTCTGTGGGTCAATGCTCACTGTTCCTCATCCTGTTCTGAATCGTCTTCGGGTTGTGGCTCGCCTGTGTCAACCGTAGCGCTGTCGACCTGTTCATCTGAGTCGGATGCGGTCAAGTCGGGGAGTTCCATGTCTTTGCGATCGATGGTGTTGCCGTCTTCGTCGATCAGTTTGACTTCGGCGACCAGCCATTCCAGAGCTTTTCTTTTCCCAATTTCTGCTTCGATGGGGCCCAGTCCGTCGCCATGGTCTTCGATTTGGTGTCTGAGGTCATGGACGGATGTCTGGAATTGTTCGGCCATTCTTTCGAGTTCTTCTTCTACGTCATCTTCGTTGACTTCGATGGCTTCTTTTGTAGCTATCGAACGCAGGGCTAAGTCGACCTTGGCTGATCTAGCAGCTGCTTCGCGTAATTCTTCGGTAAAGGACTCTGGGTCCTGTCCGGTCATTTGCATCCAGGTTTCGAGGTTCATTCCTTGCCCCTGGAGTCGCATGGCTAGTTGTTGTAATTGTTCGGACATTTCGCCGTTGACCATTGAATCTGGGACTGCCTCTTCGACCAGTTCAGCGAGTGCTGTTGCAGTGTTTTCTCTCATGGCGGCGTTTGCTTGGAAGATCCTCATCATTTTCATTCGTTGGATGGTCTCGGATCTGAGTTCTTCGACAGAGTCGTGTTCGGTGTTTTCTTCGACCCATTCGTCGTTTAGTTCGGGGAGAACTTCTTCTTTGACAGCTTGAACCTTGATTGCGAAATCGATTGTGACGTCGTCTTGCACGGGGTGGCTAGCGCTGAAGTCAAGTTCGTCTCCAGCTTTTGCTCCTTCGAGCTGTTCGTCGACCTCTTCAACTATCCCGCCGCTACCTACTGCGTAGAGGTAGTCGTCGGCCGTAAGTCCTGGGAGGGCTTCACCATCGACTGTGCCTTGGATGTCGATGGATACTTGGTCTCCTGAGGCTGCTGGCCGTTCTACGTCGACCAGTTCTGCTGATTGACGTCGCTGGACGTCGAGTTGTTCTTGTACTTCTTCGTCGCTGGGTGTTGGTTTGGGTACTTCGACCTCGAGATCGGCGTAGCCGCTCACTGAAATCGTGGGGCGGGTCTCTACAACGGCTTCGAACGACACTGGGCCGTTCTCTTCTCCGCCTGTCAGGGATAGGTCTGGTGCAGCTATGACGTCGACTGATTCTGATCTGACTGCGTCGGCGTAGTAGCCGGGAATTGCGTCTTCGAGGGCTTGGGCTCTTGCGTATTCGGTTCCTATGTGGGATTCGAGTACTGGGCGGGGGGCTTTGCCTTTTCTGAATCCTGGGACTCGGACTTCGTTGGCGATTTTTCGGAATGCTTGTTCGATGGCTTCGTCGAAGGTTTCCTGATCAACTTCGACGGTCAATTTGACTCTGGGGCCGAAGATACGTTCCTGTGTTTCGTCAGGTCCATCGGTGATTTCTTCGTCTGAGTTTTCGACGACTTCGAGATCTGCGGGGTCAACTGTTGTAACGGTGGTCTTCACAAGCGCGAAATTCTATCGGGGTGGTGCTCCGTGTCCCCTATTAGAGGGGTGGTTCTGGTTGGAGCGGGCGACGAGAATCGAACTCGCATCATCAGCTTGGAAGGCTGGGGTTCTAGCCATTGAACTACGCCCGCGGATGTGGTCAGGCTAGCGGGAGAACAGCCTGACTACAGGTCGAATGGTAAGTCTGCGACTGTCGCTGAGCGCCAACCGTTGGGGGTTTCTACTTGCAATTTGGTGCCGGGAAGGTTGTGTGGCACTTCGATGATGGCTAATCCGAGGTTTTGTTTGTACTGAGGTGAGTAGGCGACGACTCGAGTTTGGCCTGCGTGAGTGCCGTTGGGATTTTGTAGGTGAACTGGTTCAGGGTTTGGATTGAGTGGCTCTCCATCGATGAGTAAGCCTTTCAATTCTCTGGTGGGGCCTTGTTCTCGTTTGGCGAGTAGTGCCTTTTTCCCTACGAAATCATGTTCAACCGCGAGGTCGACATAATTCCCTATTGCTGCTTCGAAGGGGTCGCTGTCGGGGTCAGTGTCAGATCCCCAGGAGAGTAGAAAGTTTTCGATGCGTTCGGCGTAGTTGGGTGCTCCTACGCGGATGCCATGTGGTTCTCCCGCCGACCAGATCAGGTCCCATAGTTGTTCGCCTTTATTTCCATCTTCTAGGAATAGTTCGAATCCACCTTGTTTGCTCCAGCCAGATCGGCACACGACCAACGGGATTCCTTCGTGGTTGATTCGTTTGAAGTGAAAGAACTTGAGTTCGCGGACCCATTCTCCGAATACTTCGGCAACGGTGTCTGTGGCGCGTGGGCCTTGCACGGCTAGTGGCGAAACGTCTGGTTCGATTATTTCAACGTTGTCTCCGCGTTCGCCGCTAATTGCCCGGGCCCATAGCAGGATGTCTGAGTCGGCAATGGAGAACCAGATGGTGTCTTCGTCGACTCTGAGGGCGACTGGGTCGTTGATAAGGCGTCCTTGGTGGTCGCAGAGCGGAGCGTATTTCGCTACGCCTATTTTGAGTTGGGATAGATCTCGTGCGCTGATGTACTGGCATAGTTTGAGAGCGTCTGGTCCTTGCACTTGGACTTGGCGTTGGCAGCCGACGTCCCACAACGCGACGCGTTGCGTTAGCGCTTGGTAGTCCGCTTCGGGGTCTTCAGTGGCGACTGGGAGGACCATGCGGTTGTACACGGTTGCTGTTTGAATTCCAGCGGCTTCTGATTTTCGATAGAACGGCGAGAATCGGACTCTGGGTCCTTGAGCAAGTTGCATGTTCCGCAACTTATCGGCTGGGTTTACGCAGATTTAACGTCCATCGAAAAAGTTGAGGTGACCGCGGTCGACTATCCGTTGCAGAAATTCGGGTTTGTAGGCCGATTCGGGGTCTTCGCGAACTAGTTCGTCAATGACAGCGGCATCATCGCCTACCAGGATTCGCCAACGATTTTCCCGCACTGCGTTGAGGATTATCTCGGATGCTTGTTCTGCAGTTGTGGGGGCTTCATCTCTGAAACGTTCACCTCGTGACGTGACCAAATCAGTTAGGTCCTCGTCAGTCATTTGGTCCACGTCAGCGCCTCGTTCCGCGAGGTTCTTTCGGATTCGTTCTAAATCTGGTCCGCCGTGGGCAGCGGTACTGTTCAGACCTATTTCTGTTCCGATATGGCCTGGCATCACAACGTGAGCGGTTACGTGCGGAGCGTGGAGCTGTAGATCAATGTTGAGCGCTTCGGTGAACCCTTTGACAGCGAATTTTGCGGCGGAGTAGGCGGTGTGTGGTACGTCTGGACCGACTGTCGCCCAGAATCCGTTGATGCTGCTTGTGTTGACGAGGTGGCCTTCCTCGCTACGAACCAGCAGCGGTAGAAAGACGCGGCTTCCGTAATACACGCCGTACCAACAGACGTCGAAGGTTTTTTCCCAAGCCATCCGATCTTCATCGGTGACGAAGCTTCCTCCGCCACCGATTCCTGCGTTATTGAAAACCAGATCTAGGTGTTCTACTTGGTGTCGAGCCTGGAGCTGTTCGCGAAAGGCCAGTACGTCTGCTTCATCGGCCACATCACACACATGAGAGGTGAGACGGACTGGATGTGTGGTTTCGGAGAGTGCTAGTTCTTCGGTTTCGGCCATGTTGTCAGGATTGACATCGCACATGGCGACGTGACATCCATTAGATGTTAACTGGCGAACAAGTTGGCGTCCCATTCCGGTTCCACCGCCAGTAACAACTGCCATCTTTCCGTCAAATTTGTCCATTACCGCCTCCTAGGAATGTTCCATCGTCCCAGTTGATCGTCGTATCCGCCACTTGCCAGTTGAGTTAGTTCTTCTTTTTTGGGGGTTTAGCTACGTGAAGTCTTTGGCTTATGAGTCTCGATGCAGCACAATGTGCCTATGACTTGGTTGGTGTTTCGAAAGCTTGCGTTGCTCTTCGCGTTCGTGATGATTGCGGCTTGCTCGAGCACAAATGAGTCGGGTTTACCCTCACCGGCAACGACCAGCGAAGCTGCAAGTTCCGATTTGACTGTCGCGCCCGCTACGACTGCGATATCTGCGCCGAGTACAACCGTCAGCAACGTCGCTGTTTTATTTGACTCTGATGATCCGACATTGGCGTTGGATCACACCGGCAACGCACCTGCTTTGGATGCGTTTGCTCCTTCGGTGATGCCCGACACTCCTATGGGTCGTATTGGTTATACGAGATATGTGTTTACTCAGAGCGGCGATCAGATCATTCCGGCACTGATTGAAGGGCCTAAGGGAAGTCAGACTCGCTGCCAAACTGTCGAATTGCCGTGTTCGTTTCAGGATCTGAAAGATCTTTCTGAGTCCGGTGCGGCTATTCCTGATGAGCTCAACATGACCTCGGTAGAGCTCGGCGTTTTGGTGCGACAGCTTGATGCACTCGAGAGCACGGTTCGTCGGTTCGTTGATGTCAACGATGCATGTGCGGCAGGATATTTTCCTGACGGTACTCAAACACCCAACATGGGTTCACATTTCACCAACTTTCCTTTGATAGTCGACGGCAAGTTCGATCCGTCTGCTCCTGAAATCTTGCTATTCGTGGCAGCCGATAATGCTGCTCCCCCGTTCGGTGCTTTAGGTCGTTGCAAGGATGGGGTGTGGAAAGGTGTCGATGTTGAAATTGCTGGCGCCGCGTTTTATCAACCCTTCGCTGCGGTTGGGAACAACCATTTTGAGGGGTTCAGCGGGCCGCTGGACAACTGGCATATCCATTACAACTTGTGTCGACTTGCCGGCCAGGACGTGACAGTGCTCCCGTCGGTATGTTCAGGAGCCGCGGACGGTCCGCTGGATAAACCCCAAGGTGACGCCAGTGAGGGTTGGATGATTCATGCTTGGGCGGACAGAGGACATGACAACCAACTGGGTGCCTTTTCTATGTGGAATCCCTCAATTTGGCCTTTGGCGGATCCGACCGCAGCGCTGGGCTCTCGGACCGCGGGCAACACTAATCTGATTGCCGATTTTGACTATCAGACTGTTGAGGCTGCGGTGCCGGGCAAAATCAGCTTTTTCAACGCTGACCCGGAGGCTCATAGCGTGACCGCCGGTACGCCCGATAACCCCACCGGAGAGTTCGATAGCGGCGTTGTTGGGGGCGGAAGCGCAGCAACTATTGAGATCTCTCAACCCGGCACCTACGAATTCTTTTGCTCACTCCATGCCGGTATGCGTGGCACCATCACCGTCGGCGGCGGATGAATAGTGTCCGCTGAGTTGGAGTTGTTTAGAGAATCGAAAAGAAGATCATGAGCATCCCGACCCAGCTTGCGGCGAAGGCGAGAGTGCGCACGTAGGAGATACCCAAAATGTGCACAACGGCATGCACAACCCGGGCCCAGAAGAACAGTGCTGCTCCACCCGCAGCGTCGACGCCGGTGAGGTGGGCGATGATCACAAGGGCTGCGAAGGCTGGGAGATTTTCTACCAGGTTGAGATGTGCTCGCTGAGCTCGTTGAGCCCACGCCGCAGCGGCTGGTGGATTTTCTGGATAGGTGAGAACGGTTCCGAGACCTTGACTTTGGATCCGCTCAAGCACATATGGAAGCCACAGCACGATGCATAGGAAGGCGCTCCAAGCCAGGTATGTCAGTTGGGTATCCACGAAATCTCCATTCGCTGTTGAGTGTCTGCCAAGTTAGACGCGGGCACATGCTTGTGGTTTTTAATTGGCCTTTTTATTCGAGTTCAACTTCTGGACATGTTCTTCGCCCTCCCGATGGGTTGTGAATCCGAGCTCGCTCAAGCAGCGCAGTACCGTTTTGGTCGGAGGTGAGGAATGTTTTGATCGCTGCAGCTATGGCTGGGGCGACTAGGTGAACGTAGCCGTCTTTGGCCATGAAGGTGCCTTCTGATGGGCTTGCTAGGTACGCGATCTCTAACAGCGCGTTCGTTGTTTGAGGTTTACGAACGAGGCTGTACGCGTCGCCGCCTTCGGAGTTCACTACCCGTAAGGCTCCGGCATCCCACCGTGACGTCCATTCAATTCCGTCGATGTTGTTGAGGACTTCGAAGACTTCTTTGTGGAGTAACCCGGCAAGTCGTGCTGATTCTGTATCTCCAGTTTGGGCGAAGACCTCGGTGCCTGGTTTGTTTGATTTCGCGGCGATTGGTGCGTTGTGGTGGATTGATACCAGTGCTGTTGCGTTGGCTGCGTCGCTAAGCGCAATTCTTTCGTCGAGCTCGATGTAGTAGTCACCTGTTCGGGTCAACAGTGTTGGAAAGCCTTGTTCTTGTAATAGTTGCGCGACGGCGACCGTTACTTTGAGGTTGAGTTCACTTTCTTTTAGCCCCGTTGGTCCACGCGTTCCGGGGTCTTTCCCTCCGTGGCCGGGATCTAGCACTACTTGGGTTTCTCGGATCGGAAAGATTTTTGAGATGGTTTGAGGATTCCCGCAGGGGTCGAAGACCTTCCAGCCTTCTGTTGTTGGTTCAGAGATTCGAACTGGAATGCCGTATCTGGTTATTCCGAGTGCGGGAGTGGGGAGTGTTGTGGTCGTCGCGAGTGTTGTGGTCGTCGCGAGTGTTGTGGTTGGTTGGGTCGATGTGGCGGGAGCGATGGTGGTCGTGGTTGCCGGGATAGTGGGGGGCGTAGAAGTGCTAGTTGGTGGCACTTCGGTCGTTGTGCTTGCTTGGCGTGGTTGGGGTGTCGTGTTGTTGGCGGCGCTGTCTGAGATATCGGGGGCACATGCGACAGCAATTACCGTCAATGCTATTGATAGGGCGCGCCAGGGTTGCGGTGTAGAGCGGAGCACGGTGCTGGAAGTTATCGCCCTTGGTTGACCTTTATTGGTCAATCGGATCAATTTGGTCTGCCATGTCGGCGACCATTTGCGGAAAGTCGTTTGAGGCAGATCTGCCGACGGCATGGCGAGCAAGTTCTTTGATTGATCGCGCCCAGGAAACTATAAGGAACGCTGTCTGTGAATCGCGGTACTGGTCGATGGTCGTTGCGAGTTGGGCCATGTCTTCTGGCAGGTTGGTTTCAGGGATGTCTTCGGGTGAGTGAACTGGTATGGATGCTTGAGCTGGGGGCGGTGACAAGATGACACCTTCGCAGGGCAGTCCACTTAGCAGCGTCGCTAGTGATGTTTTGGATGTTGAGGGCCCTCGGAAGATGACCATGGTTCGACGTTTTGTGATTTGGTCCAGAACTGAGATCTCTTCGGCCAGTGTCGTTGGGTGAACATCGTTGCCGTCTATGTCGATAACGATGGTGACGTGTTGTGTGGTTGTTGCTAATGCGCTGGCTTCCACGCATTCTCCGCCTCGTGGCCCTGTGACTACGACGCCCCATATGCCGTGCCCGTCGGCTTCGCGGGCTAGTCGTTCACGCTCGGCAGGTTCACTTATCTTTCGCAGATCCAATAGGAGTCTCATAGTTTCACTCCCGAGTCCTGGACGAGGGGGGCTAGTTCGCGTCCGATGCGTTCGATCACTTCGGTTAGCGCGCTTCGAGGTGGCTGGTCGTAGCCGATTCGGCACACAACTAGGTCGACGTCATAGCCGTCTAATTCTGCGGCGATCTCTTCTGCTGATCCGACGGTTGCTGACTTTTCGACTTCGTCCATCGATGTTTCTATTTGGCTTACGAAGTCGACGCCTGTGTTATCTGCACCCCAGCCGAGGCCCGCGTAGACCAGATAACTGGAGCGGACCCAATCCAAAGCACGTCGGCGTTCTTTTTGTGAGTCGACGATCCACAGATTTCGGAGAAGACCCACTGGTGGTGGGGTGTCTTCGTCAGGGTCCGATTTTTCCCAAGCGGTTCTGTGAGCGCGTATCAACGTGTTGACCACCTCTTTTGAGAACGCTCCTGAGATAAACAAGCCGAGTCCTCGACGTCCTGCTCGTTCCGCTGCCTTCTCACTGCTAATCCCCACCCAGGTCGGGGTTTGTGTTGCCGAATACAGTGCGTCGAGACCGGCGTTCATTAGTTTCAGCCGTTGACTCATATCTCGTTGTTTGATTTCGAACTCGATTGGTCGATACCCCATACCGACGCCGAGGTGGAATCTGCCCGAAGATTGTTCGTTAAGAAGGTTTGCTGCGTTGGCAATTCGTTGTGGCTCATGTAATGGGAGCAGTAGGACTCCGGTGCCGATTTGGATATTTTCGGTCGCGGCGAGGGCTGCTGCGGCTGCGGGCATTAAAGCCGGGCAGTATCCGTCGTAGTAGGCGTGATGTTCAGACAACCAGAGGCTGTGAACGCCGTTGTCTTCGGCAAGTCGGGCATCTTCGACAAGTTCTTGGTATGCCTGTCCGAACGAGCGAGGGTTTGTTGAGGTTGACTGCAAACACCAAAGGCCTATTCCCATGTCCATGCCACAGTGTGGCTCGTGGGGCGGTCGTCGTGCTTGAGTATCGGGATTTGAGTGTTCTCAACAACTGTCGAATTGTTGCCTGGCCTCTTCTCGTTGGTCAGCTTCAACGGCGATCGCTATGTCATTGGCTGCGAACAAGAGACACGTTTTGGAGGCTCCTAGCTTTATCTTGTCTTCAATTTCTGCCGCTAACGGCGTACATAGGTCTTGTTTTTCGTATCCAGCTTCTCTTCGGCATGCGCGTAGGAAATTTGTTTTATGGGATTCGTCCCATTCGGGACTGGAGCCGCACGATGAACCGAGGATGATGAAAGTCAAGAGAAGGGCCTTCAGACGCATGGACCAATTGTTGCAGCCCAGGTCTTCACTACCAAGCCAGTGGTGTCTTCGAGTGTGCAAAAAGGTTTAGGTGTGTTCGGTGAGGAACGCTAGGTCTGCGTCCAAGGCTTGCTGGAACAGGTGTGAGTCTTCATGGAGCAGTCCGAAGTGTCCACCTTCGATATCTTCCCAAACTTTTGGGCCGGTGATGGTGTCGAAGCATTGCTGTGCTACCGCTGGCGACGCTCCGGCAACTTCGTCGTCGGACGCGACGACATACAGGGTCGGGACCGATAGTTGGGCGGCGACAACCGGTACTGAAAGTTCTGGTGCCTTTCTGACGATGATGGTGACGTCGTTTGACCACAGGGAGCCTGCTCGTTGACCATAGGCTTTCGCGTATTCCGATGCTGCTTCAAAGTTGAGCATGACTGGTGCTTCTGACGTTGGCAGGTCAGCGAAACGGACCGCAATTGCCGCGGCGGGTTCCTCTGTTAGGTCTCCATCGGTTGAATAGGTTTTGAGAGCGTGGAAGTCGCTTGAATCTGCTGCCGGCTCAACATAGTTTTCTCCGCAGCCGGGAGTGTGAGCTATGACTGCTGTGACTCGTGAGTCGAACGCTGCGACGTATTGCACGTTGGCGCCTCCCATGCTTTCTCCCCAGACAACAACTTGTTCTGTTTCCACACCGGCTAGGGCAAGTGTGTGGGTGATGGCGTCGCTATAGCCACGAACTTGAGTCCACTGGTCAAATCCGAATCGTGGTTCGCCATCGCTCGTTCCGAAGTTGCGGTGGTCATATGCGACGACGTGGTATCCGGCGTCTGCGATGCCTTCGGCGTAAGCATTAATTGACATATGTGCGGTGGCAGAAAACCCATGTGCGAGAACAACGAGCGGAGCGTCTGGCTTAGTTGCCTTATGAAGTCTTCCTCGTAGGGTCGCTGCTGCTGATTGGAATTCAATGTCTTCGTAGGACGCGCTCATTGTGTTACCTCCTATGTCGTGTATCTGGTCTATGTCAGATGCTTATAGGGCCTTGGCCACGTAGCTCAGGTGCATCTTGGTAACCGGTGAGTTGAAGCCGTCGAAAGCCGCTGCTCGTTCAGGTGAATCGTTGTAGTCAGCTACAGCAGCTTCGAAAGTTTCGACGTCGCCGGGGTAACTGACAATCCACACGAATTCGCTGTTTTCGTTGTCGGCGTAGGCTGCCTCGATGGTGAATCCATATTGGTCTCGGACAGCTGCGATGGTTGGAAACCATTCCACGAGGCGGTCGATCTCACCTACTTCGACTTCGTAACGTCGTAATTGCGCAGTCATGTTTCTCCAATCTGTTGAACGTATCTTTCCACAGAACAACATCGCGCGATTAGAAGTTACGGGCGGACTAGTTTCGTTTCATGTCTCATAACTCTGCTTCTGACGCGCTAGGACTCCAATCCGCTACTGATTTGCTTGCGATGCTTGCTTCTCGAACAGTGTCGAGCGTTGAGATCCTTGAACATTTCGTAGAGCGCAATGCATTGTTGGGTGATCAGATCAATGCAATTGTGACTTTGGACTTGGATCGAGCTGTGGAACTTGCTCGAGCTTCGGATCAGCGCAGAGCGGATAATCAGCCTGTGGAGATTCTTGAAGGGTTACCCATGACCATTAAGGACGCCATTGCTGTCGAGGGGGTCCGGTCGACTGGTGGAGCTGTTGAACTAGCTGACCACGTACCGACCGAGGATGCGGAGGCGGTGGCCAAAATCAAGCGTGCTGGTGGAATTATTTTTGGAAAAACAAACCTTCCTCGCTGGTCAGGCGACATTCAAGCCTTCAATGACATTTTTGGTACAACCAACAACCCATGGAATCTTGACTGTGGGCCTGGCGGTTCCTCAGGCGGAGCTTCCGCCGCTGTCGCGTCTGGGCTCACTCCTTGGGAGGTAGGCACCGATATCGGTGGGTCAGTTCGGTTACCTGCGCATTTTGCCGGGGTGTGCGGCCACAAACCGAGTTACGGCATCGTCCCTCAGCTTGGATACATCGATCATGTTTCTTATGGGCTAACTGATGCTGACATCAATGTCTTTGGTCCGTTGGCAAAAACCGTCGACGATTTAGAGTTACTTTTCGATGTCGTTAGCGGTGCTCGTCGTGACGCTGCAAGTGGTTGGCGTCTCGATCTTCCTTCGGCTCGAGGTCTACCAAAAGACTTACGGGTGGCTTCTTGGTTGGATGATCCTGACTGTCCTGTGAGTGAAGCCGTGTCCGCTGTTTTAGACGCAGCTGTCGCAACGGTTGAGACCGATGGTGTGCCTGTGAATCGTTCCGCGCGTCCTGGTATTGCGTTTAGTGATGTGCGAACAGTAGGTCAGCCATTGATTTCGGCGGCTACCTCTCCCGGTCGCACCGAGGAGGAACTCGCAGCGTTGCAAGAAGTCGTGAACGACTCTTCGGCTGATGAATGGCTGCGTATGCGCGCTGCGTCGTCAACAATGAGTCACCGAGATTGGTTGTTACTCACAGAGACGCGGGACAGAAATCGTCGGTTGTGGTCCGATTTCTTTAACGATTTTGATGTGTTGTTGGCCCCGGTCGCTTTCGTTGGTGCGTTCGAACATCAACATGAGGGCACTTTGTACACACGAACCCTGGAAGTGGACGGGCAGACGCGCCCGTACTCAGATCTCATCGTTTGGACATCTCAATTCGGGTACGTGTATTTACCGTCAACTGTTGTTCCCGTCGGCTGGACCGACGATGGACTACCAGTGGGAATTCAAGTGGTTGGTCCTTATCTCGGTGATCGCACCACTTTGGAGTTCGCTCGATACCTCGAACGTCTACTAGGCGGGTACCAAGTCCCGCCCATCGCCAATATCTAAGACAATTGGAAACTCAGTTCGCATGTCTCGAAAGGGATTGTTCAGCTATAGGTCGAAGCGCCCCATGTCTCAGAGAAAACGATCTCGTCTAGGCCCATCCGGTCAAGCTTTGTAGGGAACGCTTTAGTTCTGTGACCAACCGCTATGTGCGCAACTGTTGCTGCGTCTTCGGGCATTTCTAAGAGTTCTTTAACTTGAGGTTCGAATAGGCACAACAAGGTGGTGAGAGACGCTCCTAGTTGAGCTTCGCGACATCCCAGAATGAAGTTCTGCACCGCTGGGTATATCGACGCTCCTCCTACTACAGATAGCCGCCCTAACTCGGTGTCGGTTGGGTGGGTGTCTTCTAGGTGTGCGCACGCGACAACCATGACTGGAACTTCCTCGAGGTGGTCGGCGAAATGGTCAGCGTTTTTGAGGAGTCGCGCTGCTTTGTCTGAACCGATACTGATGTCTCCGGTTTGGGCGTCAGCTAGGTACGCCTTCCAGGGAATCCGGTACCACTCTGCTAATTGATTTCGTTTCTCTTGGTCTTTCACCACGATGAAACGGACGGGTTGACGGTTCCCGCCTTGGGGGGCGAACCGGGCATAGTTAAACGCTGTTTGAAGTTGTTCGTCCGTGACGGGTTCGTCACTGAAATATCTGGTTGTGACTGCGCTGTAGATGGCGTCCCCGAGTTCCATATTTCCCCCTTATGTGACTCACCGTTTGAGGCACACGTTGATTGTTGGTCAGCGTCAACTTAGACCACCAAAGTGTCAGGTACTAAAGATCGTGGCGACTGACCGTCAGAGGGATGTTCAGTCAGTGTTCAACAAATTTTTGCCAAATTTGTCGTAGGCGACGTTTGAAGCGACGTGGTGGAGAGCTGAACCATGTGCGTCTCTGAAGCAGCGCTGTAAGACGTTGTCGCTGAACAATGATTCGGCGCCAGCGAATCGGTAGAGGCGGCTCACTGCGTCAACAGCGGTTTCTGTTGAGAATGCCAGCATTGCTACGACCTTGGTTTCTTCAGATTCACTTAAACCATTATTTCGTTTGCATTGGTGATCTGCGTCGCTCAAGGTGCTCAGACCAAATGATCTGGCGGCATCAACTTCGAGTTGTGATTTTCCGAGCTCGTATTGGAATGCGCCTCGGTCGGCTAGTCGGCCCTCGAAGCCACGAGATTTAGTGGCCGCATATGTGACCATTTCGTCGACTAAGCGTTGGCAGACACCTAATGAAAAGCCAAGATTTTCTCCAGCCACGTACGCCTGGTAGCCAACTTCGTACATTGATCCGCCCCGTCCCGGGGAAACAAACGGGTCAGCTAAGAGATGATCGGGCACAAAAACTGAGTCAAGTGTTGCATCAACGCTGCCTGTGCCTTTGAGTGCCATTACATCCCAGTCCTCTCCGAGTGTGACGTCTTGGGCGGCTACACAGGCAAGACGCACTGATGGCTGTTCGCTGGATTCGATACCGGTAAGCAAGAACCATTCGGCGTGGGTTGCTCCACTCGCATACCGGTACTGACCACTGAGTTCAATGCCACCTTCGACTGAGATGAACTGACCAGAGGGTGCCGCCACAGCAGCGAAGAATGGGACCGCTCCTGATCCGAACACTGTTTCAATACCTAAGTCGTTGAGTCTCGCCCCAGCCATGCCGGCTGCTCCGGCATGATTGAATCCTGTCCACCCCGCAGTTGGGTTGGAATAACTAAGTGCTTCGAAATAGCTGATCTGGTCGTTCATTGACAATTGGTCGCCACCCACCTCAGATGGGACCTTGACCAGAGGAACTTTCAGATCTCTCATAATTTGGACAAGTTGGTCGGACGCTTTACCCAATGTTTCGGCTTCCTGGGCGTGTGCATCGAGATCTTCGTGTCGAGCTTTTATGCCGTTTGTAAGTTCTTCGATGCTTCTCATGGTGGTCAGTTAGGTAGCCCGGCGGCTTCGCGGCCCGCAGCGATGGTGGCTATGTCGGTGGGATTGAAGAACACTTCGGGTTCTTTCGGTCCCCACACTGAAAAGCCAGCAGGACCATCTGAGCCTTCCCAGTCTCTACGTCCGAAATCTCTGTCCCATGCCTCGTCATCAATGATTTGGTCGATGTCGGAGAAAAGCTCGAACATGTTTCCTTGGGGGTCGAGCATGTACCAAAACATGTTGGATCCAAGTACGTGTCGGCCGACTCCGACGACACTTGCATCTTCGCGCTCGGCTAGCACTTCCATGCCGGCCTTGCCGATGGCGTCTACGTCATCCATTTCCATCGCGTAGTGGTTCAGGTAGGAGGTGGAACCTGGCTGGATCAAGAGATTGTGGTGATCTTGTTCGATCCGCATGAAGGTTGCGACTCCCTTCAAGATCTGATCGGAAATCTTGAAACCTAAGCCCTCGACGAAGAATTCGGTGGCTTCTTTGAAGTTCGGTGTTCCTAATACGAAATGACCGAGCCGTCGCGGAGGACGAGGAGCTTTCTCAACTACTGCTTCAGCTCGCAGGTTCACTCGGTTCTGTTCACCTGGTGGGTTGTGGGCTCGTGATTGTGTAGGAGTGAGAGGGTGAGGAGCTGTGACGTCAACGACAACTCGGTGGCAAAAGATTGGGTCTACACACGTAAGACGGGTGTCGGCTATTTCTGAGTCGACACCCAGATCAGTTAGTCGTTGGGAGATGTCTGTGAGATCTTTTTCTGTTTCACAGCCAAGGTGCAGTTCTGACATGTGGCGATAGGTGCCTTCGACGGTGCGTATTTGCACGTCGCGGTCGTCGGTGCCGAGCACACCTTCGGCAGTTTCGAGCATCCCTCGACGCACCCAAAAATCAGTCAAAGAACTCGGGTCGGGCACCGTGAGTTCGATATCCAACAAACTGTTCAGCGCCATACCCCACTCCCCCGGTACCCAAGCCTTGGACCGGCTTGCTACGACGAGGCTAGTAGTTGCGCAAACGAATACGGAAACGAGGCCAGCTGAAACCGTGGACGATCAGGGCGCTCTCCCATCCAAGAATTGTTGTTCGGCCCACCCCTTCTCGTACGGTGAGAAGAAAGCTACGTCGATGCTCAAGTGGCTGATAAGCCAACCTCCATCAACCTTTTGGTACTGGTCGTTGTAGGTGGCGGCTAGCCAGACGGCCCCTCCGCTGGTTCCGTCGGTACATGGTTGGAAGAGAAGCCAGTGACCAGTTGCTGTGTTGTCACTGACTTCGATGATTGGGTTCATGACTTGATGTCGGGCGATCGAAATTCTGCTCGCCGCCCCCTCAAAGTGTTTACGAATCGCGTCGTTTCCTCTCGCAACTCCAAAGGTCCGTCCCCCGTCCCATATGCCGTCCTCGGTGAAGAGGCTGGCTATTCCGTCGGGGTCATACCCTTCATCGCAGTAGCGGCAGTACTTGGCTTTCAGTTGTTTGATCTCTTCGATGTCCTCGAGCCGAGTAAGTCGATTTTCGATGTCAGTCACGGAGTAACTCCCTTCGTGAGGACCAGCTAGTTTCAATGACAATCTTCGAGTTGGTCGCTCACTTCTAATTACAGCATGATCCAAGGGGGTCCCGTCATGAAAATCGGCCTGTACGCCAATACTCACGGCATCGGCTACCGCGACGACGTCAACAACTACACCCGCAGCATTCCCGGTCAACTTCTCAAACCGGTTGAGGTTGCTCAAACTGCTGAACACTGTGGGTTTCATTCCATGTGGTTTCCCGATCATGTCTGCATGCCTTCGGAAACCTCTAGCGCTCACATCGCAAACCAGACGGGCGCTCGAAGTTACTCACCAAGACATGAGATGCTCGATGCGGCCGTGGTGATGGGAGCGGTTGCTGTGGCGACATCGGAGTTGAAGCTCGGTACAAGCGTTCTTGTTGCTCCGTACCGCCAACCTTTGAGCGACGCGCGGCAGTTCGCAACCGTTGACATTTTGAGCGGCGGTCGCCTTCTGTTTGGCGTCGGAGCCGGTTGGATGGCTGAAGAGTTCGAAGCGTTAGGTATCGACTTCGCTGAACGCGGCAAGAGAACCGTCGAATGTATCGAAATTTATAAGCGCAGTTGGAGAGAGGATTTTGTGTCCTTCGACGGTGACTATTACTCATTCGCGAATATCTCAATGGACCCAAAACCACTCCAAGAACCTCGCCCCCCGATCATTTACGGAGGGGTTTCTCCTTTAGGCGCTAGACGCGCAGCCACTTATTGCGATGGTTTCTATCCGGTATTCTTAGATCCCTTCGCGGACCCTCACCGACATTCAGATTTACAAAACATCATCGCTGAAGAGTTACTAGCGCAGGGAAGACGAACTTCAGAATTCATCATGATGGCTGCGACAACGATGAGGGTCACCGATCAGAACGACCCCCTCGCAAAGGAAACACCAAGGAAAATTTGTACCGGTACCCCTGAACAGGTGTTGGAGGATCTCGAGAAATTTGCGAGAGCGGGTTACTCCTTGGTGGTGGCCAAGATGGATTGTCCGTCCGGTGAGGTTCAGGAGATTCTCGAACAACTCGACCGCGTGGGGCACGACATCGTTCCTGAAAGTGCCGGGATTGAAGCATCCGGTGATTGGAGAACTGATATTTGACCCGGATTTTGACGCGACGGGCGTCTGTTGGGTGTTGCAGAATTTCCTCCCGATTTTGAAGAAGTTCTGTGACATTCCTTCTGTCGTGGGCGCTAGTGTTCCCTCGATACGCCCACGGCAACCGAGGGATCGAGGGGAAAGAAAATGTTAAAGCGATGGATGAAGGTGCTGTCTTTGCTAGCGGTGCTGTCGTTATTTGCAACGGCATGCGGTGATAGCGACTCAAGCAGCAGCGACAGTGGATCGAGCAGCGCTTCGGCTTCGGCGTCGAGTGATGACGAACCGGCAGCTGAAGAAGACGCTGGTGAAGCGGAATCAAGCGAAGACGAGGAAGCAGCGACGGAAGAGACCACTCCTCCGCCACAACCCAAACACGGTGGGACGATGGTTATCGCCACCACGCAGGTGGGCGCGAACGTCAACCACGGCGTCAATTCCGGTATCGGTATTGCCCAGCCGAGTTCGAAAATCTTTGCTTCGCTAACGCATCTAGACAGCAACTGGGAACCCCAGCCATATTTGGCGGAATCCTGGGAGGTTTCCGACGACAGTTTGACCGTAACGTTCAACCTGGTTGAGGGCGCAACGTTCCACGATGGAGCGCCGATTACCTCAGCCGACGTGAAGTTCTCAATCGAAGTAATCCAGGCAAATCACCCGTTCACTGGGATGTGGGGTCCGCTTGAGTCAATCGATACCCCTGACGACCTCACCGTCGTGTTGCATCTCGCCAACCCACACCCGGCGCTGTGGATCGCCACCTCCGATGTGATGATGCCGATCATGCCGAAACACATCATGGATGACGGCACCCCCATTAACGAGATGAAGGGCCACCCAAACAATGTGGCAGGTGCAATCGGCTCGGGTCCATTCCGTCTAACGGAGTACGAGAACACACGAAAGATCGTGCTTGAGCGTTATGAGGACTTCTTCATCCCTGACCGTCCTTACCTGGACAGCATCATCTACGTGATCGTCCCCGACGAGGACGCAACGATGTTGGGTCTGGAAAGTGGGGAATATGATTCAGCCGGCTACGCGAGTGTTATCAACGCCGAAAAGGTGAGGAATAATTCCGACCTGGTCGCTATTCCCGATCTTCTGGGAGGCGTCGGCTCGTTGAACCACTTGCAGTTCAACATGGCCAACAGCATTATGAGCGACCTTCGGGTGCGGCAAGCCATCGCCTACACCATTGACCGCGACTACGTGATTAACACGTTGCATCAAGGTCAAACCATGGAACTGCTGGGTGGTATCCACCCGTCAAGTCCGTTCTATAACGAAAACGTGGAACGCTACGACGTTGACTTGGACAAGGCACGTTCGTTGCTGTACGACGCTGGCTACAAGGACGGCCTGGATTTGAGGATCAACTACATTCCAGGTCCGAACGAGCAGCAGCGCAACGTAGCTGAATACATTGCTTTGGCCCTTGACGAAGTCGGTATCAACGTCGAGGTCATGCAGTCAGCCGATTTGCCGTCCTGGGCTGGCATTTTCTTCGGCGGACCTGACGCCTGGCACATGACGATGAACGCCTACTTCAACTGGGGTGACCCTGTCATAGGCGTCCAACGAGCTTACGTGTGCGCCAACATTAAACCTGGCGTGTTCGTGAACAACTCGGCCTATTGCAATGAGAAGGTCGACGAGTTGCTGTACGCCGCGGCGGCAGAACCAGATGTCGCAAAACGGAAAGCGCTCTACGACGAGTTCCAGGAAATCACAGCGATTGAGTTGCCGTTCTATGGCATCAACGCACTGCCAATCTTCGGAGCCAACCAGCTGTATGTAAGGGACCAGCCGGATGGTGCGTGGGGTCCACTTTCGGGCTTCGAAAATGTTTGGCTTGACAAGTAGTAGCCAATCCAACAAACGGTAAATACACCAGAGAAAGAAGCGCGTGACGGCCCTCGCCCGGAGCATCGGGATCAAGTTAGGACAAGCAATTGGACTGCTGTTGGCAGTGGTGGTTGTGGTATTTGTCCTGATTCAGATCGCTCCGGGCGACGCCGCGCTGTACCTCGCCGGCGAACAAGGGGCCGGTGACGCCGAATTCCTTGCCAAGGTAAGAGCTGAGTATGGGCTCGATCGGCCGTTGCTGGTCCAACTCGGCGCCTATATCGGCAACGTAGCTCAGCTGGATCTTGGCAACTCCACGTACTTCGGCGAACCTGTTCTGGGTTTGATCCTGGACCGGCTGTTGGCGACGCTGTTGTTGGCCGGTGCTGCTCTGCTGTTCGCAGTCGTCATCGGCGTAGCTTTGGGAGTCTTTACCGCCCGGCGGCCGGAAAGCCCTGCTTCTCACGGCGTCACGGTGATGAGTCTCGTGGGTTTCGCCACACCGGTGTTTTGGTTAGCCCTTATGTTCATTGTCGTGTTCGCTGCTAAATGGGGCATTCTGCCAGTGGGAGGCATAGAGGATGTTCGCTATGAAGGCAACTGGTTAGGCGAGACAATCGACACATTGCAGCATCTCATCTTGCCAGCGATCAGTCTTGGCATCATCTACTTGGCCATCTATTCACGTCTGGCCAGAGCCTCCATGCTTGAAGTATTGGAGTCCGATTACATTCGAACTGCTCGAGCAAAGGGAGCCCATGAACGTGTCGTTGTGTACAAACACGCCCTGCGTAACGGCATAATCCCGGTGGTCACTGCTGCCGGTCTACAAATAGGAAACTTGCTCTCGGGAGCTTTGCTTGTCGAGTTCGTTTTCGCATGGCCGGGGATCGGCCAACTGATGATTGCCTCGATCTTCCGCCGTGACAGCCCCATGGTTGTCGGCATCGTGATCTTCTCAGCGGCGATGGTCATTCTGGCCAACCTTCTAACCGACCTTGTCTATCGACTCATTGACCCCCGAATTCGTGTAGGTGGCACCCGATGACTGATCTGGGCATGGCTATTGAATCTTCGGTCGAGACTGGGGGCCGCGGCGCATTCCGCATGTTTTTGAGAAACAAACCAGCGGTGGTGGGTTCGGTCGTGTTCATCCTCATCGTGCTTGTCACCATTTTCGGACCAGGTATATATGGCACAGAGGCGCACAAGATGGCCGCTGGACCGTTCCTCGGTCCAGGTGACGACGCGGGTCCATTGTTAGGCACCGACTATCTCGGGCGAGACATACTTGCTGGCGTCATTACCGGAGGCCGAACCACATTGTTCGTCGCCGCGGTTGCCGGGGCGTTGTCCATGGGTCTTGGGCTGGTCGTGGGAAGCTTGGCGGGGTACTTCGGCGGTTGGGTTGATGCGTTGTTGATGCGCTTCACCGAAATTTTTCAAGCGATGCCGTCCCTACTCTTCTCTTTGGTTCTCATCTATTTGATAGGACCCGGAACATGGAAGGAAACACTCGCTATCGGTGTGACGATGTGGGCGTTGCCCGCGCGTCTGACGAGGGCCGAGTTCTTGCGGTTACGGGAAATGGAATTCGTGAAGGCTTCTCGGGCCATTGGCTCCGGTGACCTACGAATAATGACTCGCACCATTCTCCCCAACGCCATGCCGCCCCTGCTAGTAGCCGCAACCCTTCTCGTTGTTATAGCGATTCTCTTTCACGCCGGCCTGGCATTTCTAGGCATGGTGGACATCAACACGGTGAGTTGGGGATCGATAATGGGCAAGAACAGGGGCTACACCCTCACCGCGTGGTGGACCGTAGCCTTCCCCGGTCTCGCCATCGTCACCACTGGACTCAGCATCGCTCTCATTGGTGACGGCCTCCAAGACGCCTTCAACCCGAAACTCCGGGGGCGCTGATGTCTCTGCTCAATGTGAATGATTTGACCGTAACCTTCGATGATCTCACCGCTGTAGATTCCGTGACTTTCAACATCGAACCGGGCGAGACACTGGGGGTCGTGGGTGAATCAGGTTCGGGGAAATCAGTAACAGCCCTATCCATCATGCGCCTCATCGAGATGGGTACCCGAGCGGAAATTAGCCGCGGTCAAGTCGACTTCACGATGCCGGATGGTTCAATCCTCAACTTGTTGAACCAAGACGAGGCCACCATGCGCAGCATTCGCGGCAACCAGATCGCCATGGTCTTCCAAGAGCCGCTCACAAGCTTGAACCCTGTGTACCCAGTAGGAGAACAGATCGCCGAAGCGTTACGCATACACGAAGGACTGAGCCGCAAGGAAGCCATGTCCCGTGCCCGCGAGATGTTCGATCTGGTGCGAATCCCTGAAGCCGATAAACGGATCGGTCAATATCCACATGAGATGTCGGGCGGTATGCGCCAACGGGTGATGATCGCCATTGCTTTATGTTGTGGGCCGAGGCTACTGATCGCCGATGAGCCCACCACTGCACTCGACGTGACCATCCAAGCCCAAATCCTCGGACTCATAAAGCAGCTCCAAGTCGAAACCGGTACCGCAGTGATGCTCATTACCCACGATATGGGTGTGATCGCTGAGGTCGCCGATCGGGTAGTCGTAATGAACCAGTCAAGGGTCGTCGAACAAGGACCGGTCGATCAGATCTTCCACGCAGCAAAAGAACCGTACACTCAGGGCCTTCTAAGCGCCGTACCTCGTTTGGGCAGCATGGCAGGCAGGGATAACCCCGAAGCATTCCAGTTAGCAGGGACCCTTCAGTGACCTCCACCGAACCTTTGGTCCGAGTGGAAAATGTGTCCAAAAGGTTCCCTGCCGACCGACACGCCCAAGTGCACGCCGTGACGAAGGTTTCACTCGACATCGGCCACGGCGAGACCCTGGCCGTGGTTGGTGAAAGCGGCTGCGGTAAATCAACGCTCGCGAACCTCATAATCCGACTTCACGATCCCGACGAAGGGCGTGTCCTTCTCAACGGCCTCGACATCACTCAGCTTGGGCCACGTGAACTACGCCCACATCGCAAGACCATGCAGATCATCTTCCAAGATCCGTTTGCCAGTCTGGATCCGCGAGTCCGAGTTGGGACCGCAGTTGCTGAACCGCTCAGAGTTCACGGTATCGCCACCGGAGAAGAAGCCGAAGAGCGCGCTGGCACACTGTTTGAACTCGTTGGTCTAAACCGCTCAATGCTTCAAAACTTCCCTCACCAATTCTCCGGCGGTCAGCGCCAGCGGGTCTGTATCGCCCGAGCCCTCGCGTTGAACCCCGAATTGGTCATCGCCGACGAAGCAGTGTCAGCCCTGGACGTATCAGTTCAAGCCCAAGTGATGAACCTCATGTTGGACCTTCAACGGGAACTGGGGCTGTCGTACCTTTTCATCAGCCACGATTTGGCAGTTGTGGAACGCATCGCCCACCGTGTAGCTGTGATGTACCTAGGTCAAGTAGTCGAACTCGGCCCCCGCCGAGCGATTTTCGAAAATCCGACTCACTCCTACACCCGTCGGCTACTCGACGCGGTCCCAATCGCCGACCCCCACCAACGACGAACCCGACCACTCCTCACCGACGAAATCCCCAGCCCGGTGTGGCAACGAGGGCAGGGACCCGAACTCGTTGAACTCATCGAAGCAGGACCAGGACACTTCGTCGCACGAGAAGACTGACCCAATTTCGTTCCTAACGCGTCTCTAGGGTTCGATGTTGCGCCCTTTGTACGCGGTTTCGAATTACTTGCCTCAAAGTTGTCTGCCCATCATTTCGATTACCTATTTTTGCCGCGTTGGTGACGAACTAATGCATACGATCTTGCTAGGTAGTCGAAGGAGTTGACAAATGATTCAGACGTGGCAGATCGGTGAAGCGAAGATCACGAAGGTGACCGAAATGGAGCAGATATGGCCGGGGTTCGCCGTTATTCCTATGGCGACACCTGAGGCCATACTTCAACACGACTGGACATTAGGTCCGTTCGCTGATCCCGCTACTGGACGAATTCGGCTGTCGTTTCACGCGTTCTGCATAGAAATCGGTGACGAAAAGATTGTTGTTGATACGTGTGCGGGTAACGACAAGCACCGCCCCAATTTCGAGGCCCTTGGTGGTCTTGACACTGATTTCATGGACAGGATGATTGATGCGGGTTTCGGACCAGATGATGTGACTGCGGTGGTGTGCACACATCTTCATGTTGATCATGTTGGCTGGAACACTCATTTGGTTGGTGATGAGTGGGTGCCTTCATTTCCTAAGGCGCGTTATTTGTTTGGTGAAAAAGAGTGGTCGCATTGGAGGGTCGAACCCCAGGTTTACGGTGACGTGGTAGGCGACAGCATTCAGCCCTGCATCGACGCCGGGTTAGCGGAGCTCGTCCAAAGCGACATGCGGCTTAATGACGCTGTGTGGCTTGAGCCGACACCGGGTCACACTCCCGGTCATCACAGCGTCCGAATCTCATCGGATGGCGCGGACGCTGTCATCACGGGTGATCTTTGTCATCATCCGATTCAATTTCAGCTACCGGAGTGGTCAAGTGAGCCCGATGTTGACAAACCGGCTGCCACCGCAACCCGCCGACAGTTCGCTGAGCGTTACTGCGATGACCACACGTTGATTCTTGGCACCCACTTTGGTGGTCCTTCTTGTGGGCTTCTTCGACCCACTGAAGGGTCTTGGTGGCTCGATGCTGCAGGTTTCGCGGACACCGTTGACGAGTAACAGGTCAGCAACTGATTCTCACCGTCGAAATCGCGTCATGTTCAGCTTGATCCATCGATAACCCCCAGTGTTGCTTCACCGCGATCCACGCTGCGAGGTACGAACAGTGAAAGTCTTCTGATGGTGGCATCCATTCTGCTGGGTCTTTGGCGCCTTTCGATCGGTTGGAGGAAGCAGATACTGCGATAAGTGATTCGGGGATCGACATGTCGTTGGCGAACGCTTCGCGTCGTGTTGGGTCCCAGGCCCAAGCGCCACTGTCCCATGCTTCTTTCAGGGGCACCATGTGATCAACATCAAATGTTGAAGGATCGTTGGTTTCGATGCCGTCGAAGGCGCTGTACCAGCGGCCGCCTTCTAACGAACAGTTCTTACCTATCGCTACTGCAGTCACTGATTCGTCGATCAGAACTTCTCGTCGAGTGTCACAACCATCGTTGTCTAAGTCTGACCAGTGTTTAAACAGCTTGCGTTCATACCCACCGGCATGTTCAGGTTCAATCAGAATGGACACGGGCTGTTGACCAGTTGTTGTTTGTGTGACGACCGGCTTGCTCGTTGTCGTAGTGGCAATCAGTGTTGAAACTGTTGGTGGTGTCTCTGTCGTTGTTGACTCGGTCTCTTCTAATTCGGGAAGAGTGCAAGCCGCAACCAACATCAAAAGGGCCAAATATGAGAGCTGCCGCTTCATCTCGAAGTTTCCTCGCTACCAGCGTCGTCGGGCTTGTTCCTGGAGTGCCAAGCGGCCAGCAAAATCAACACGAAAGCAACGGCGACTACAACCACTTTCTTCCAATGTGATCGGGGTCCACAATCACAACCGTCCTCGTCGACCTCCGAAACAGCCGAGTCTGACCCTTCCTGCAGAGCGAACTCATGAACTTGATCGGCTACCGACCCACTATTCGACGACTCGAGAAGCCTCTCCTGCGCTGTCTCTGTCCACCTTGCAACTTCATCACCCTCGGTTACCGCAGCTACAGCAGTCCCATGTGACACCACTAACAAACAGCAAACGAGGGCAGCGAAGTGACGCACGCACCAAGTGTGCCATCGACTTACGCCGCGACTAGTCGTCCCCGTTCGCCGAGGGCTATGTGTTAGTTGTCGGCCTTGTACGCTACGACGTCAATTTCGAGCAATGCGTCAGGGATCAATAGGCCCGATATAACAGCTGTGCTAGCCGGTGGGTCTTTGGGGAAATACTCTTTTCGGACAGCGCTGTAGGCCGCGTAGTTCGCCGCGTCGGTGATGAAAGCTTGCAATTTCACAACATCCGTGAGCGCGTACCCGGCTTCTTTTAGTACTAACTCGACGTAGCTGAACTCCTGTGTGGCTTGCCCAGTCATGTCTTGAGTCAAATCTTCAGCGATACAGCCAGAAACGTAGAGAAAAGGTCCTGCTTTCATTCCCGGAGAAAATGCTCCTGATCGAATCATCTCAGGGTGAGCGTGAGCTTCTTCAAGCGCTTCGGAACGTATAACTTTGCCTGTCATTGGTTTAGTCCTTTAAAGGAATCTTGTTTACAACTCCTGCATCAACACACGGATTATGGCCCTCTGGATGAGTGGCTGCCAACATCTCGGCGAACTCATCTGATGTCACATGACAAAGAAGATACAAGCCTGACTCTTCAAGAAATTTCATGACGTCATGATGGATATCTTTACCATTCGGGTTTTTTGCTAATTCAAAAATTCCGTCTCTGCCGAAATAGTTGTCCTTAGGGGTCGCGCCATCTGTAAACGTTGTTTCCTTTATTCCTCTTTCAGCGAGAGGCGCCACATAAGAGTCCCATGTCTCTTTATCTAAGTCTTCGATGTAGTACATCAGTTGGTTTCGAACCCCAAACATGATCGCCATGACATGGTGAAAGGCCTGTTCGTCATCAGTCATCGCTGTTTGTGGGCTGTGCAACATTTCATCTCCATCGAAGGCTGGAGTACCTCTTGGTTGAAGAATCTCTCCTTCGGAATTCGTCGCTACTGCTTCACCAACTACAAAAAGTGTCTTACCGTCGAGATCTGCGATGAAGTCGGTGTGTGGTTTTAAGAAATTTTGGTGCGGTTGACCCGAAAAGATGCAATAGCCGGCGCTGTTGATGGCGCAGGAATATCTATCGGCAGGTCTTGCGGGACCTTCAGAATCATTTGTTGACGGACTGTCGGTAGCGGGTGCAGTTGTCATCGATTGTGTAGTTGTAGTTGCAGCGGTGACAGTAGTTGTAGGCCTAGCAGTGGTCGGCGTCGAAGTGGACACGGTCGTAGATGCAGCGCTAGTCGTTGTTGATACTGGCACTGTTGTAGAAGCAGCGGGTGAGGTAGTCGTCGACGTCACCCTTTGTTCGTCTTCTAATTCTTCGGTTGGTTCCTCAAGGGCTTGTATTTCAGGCGAGTTCGAAGCACCACACGCCGATCCGATCAGCAACACACAAAGCAGAGCAGCTGCAGAACGCATTCTCTAAGTCTGCCACCCCTCCCCCTGTGAAGGTGCCCCCAGTGCCTTGACGCTAACGCATCTACTTTTGTCTTCTGATCCAC